>JABLTR010097371.1_pt1 | contig 236029 bp, 230 predicted proteins | sample 7160071 | NCBI WGS metagenome assembly JABLTR01 (sample SAMN14651230, study PRJNA627086) | human gut metagenome | isolation source: feces | host: Homo sapiens
ACAGCTTTTGTCAACATCTTTTTTCGACTTTTTTTCGTCCTTTCTCAGAACGCTCTGCCGTGACAGCTCGTTTATATTACCAAATTTAACTTGCCTTGTCAATGATTTTACCGAACTTTTACATGTTTTTCTTTGTATTTAATTTTAACGCTTGCAAATACAGCCTTTCACGCATATCTGAAGGAGGACATGTCCATAATAAACATAGGATCATAGGGAGGTGTGCACATTGACTATCGTACTTATCAGAACAGTCATCTTGTATCTTATCGTCCTGTTCGTCATCCGCATCATGGGGAAAGCAGAGCTTTCCAAAATGTCGCCGTTCCAGCTTATCGTAGTCTTCATGATAGCTGAACTGGCATCTATCCCCATAGAATCGCCGGACGTATCCATGATAACAGGAGTGGCGGCTATTTTCACATTGATGTTCCTGCAAGTACTCATATCCTTCATTTCACTCAGAAGCGAAAAATTCAAGAAAATCTTCAGCGGCAGACCCAGCGTGCTCATAGATAAGGGAGAAATCAATGTAAAGGAAATGCGGGCTTTGAGGATAACTATCAACGATCTGATGGAACAGCTCCGCATAGGCGGCGCTCCTTCCATAAATGACGTGGATTTCGCCGTAATGGAATCCAACGGGGAGCTTTCCATAATACAAAAAGCTGAGAAAAGGCCTCTGACCGCTGAAGATGCATCGATAGCTGCTGACAGCGAGGTGATGCCCTCTGTCTTCATTTCGGACGGTATCATATATTATGAAAACATACGGAATTCCGGATGGACGGCGGAACGCATGTTGATGAAGCTGGCCAGCCTGGGAATAGATGATACGAGCAGTGTCTTTCTCGTCTTCTGTGATGGGAAAGGAAAGCTCCACGTCTATATGCCGGACTCAAAGAGAAGAACAGCTTCGGAGGTGGGACAATGAGAGATCTTATCATTTCCATAGCCTGTATGCTGGTGCTGATAGTGCCCTGGAGCCTCTACGATATTTACTCGACCAGAACAGTCGATAACTACAGAGATATCCTGGAAAAGCAGGTGATCCCGGCAGTGGAAAGCGGCGATTGGAAGACTGCTGAAGAAAGCTTCGGTTTCATCGCCAGAGACTGGGATGACTATAAAAAGGTATCAGCCTTCTTCATCGATACTCAGTCTGTCAATGAAGTGGACAGTTATGTTTCCAAAGCATACTACTATATAAAGCTGCAGGATCCGGCCAATTCAGCCGCCGAATCAGCTTTTCTTCTGTATCGTTTCAACTTTCTTCACGAAAACGAACTGCCCGATATGGGGAACCTGTTCTGAGCAGCTGTGAGCCGATGTTTTCGATCCGGCATACGCACCGGTATTTTCAAAATTTTTAGGCCGCAGCGTTGTACACCTCGCGCCTATATGATATAATAAAATCGCGTAGAGTAGATATTGTGCGTAAAGTGTCATAAGATGGGATGTTGCTTATGAACGAAAGCTATGCTGCGGTGCAATATCGCGTCCGCTACTACACCAAGGAATCAAGTGAAAACTTCTGTAACTCTTTAGTGTAGTTAATCTACGACTATTGAGGAAAGGAGTTTTTTTAATGGCTAACAAATCTAACACTACCAGACTTGTCATCATGGCATTTCTCATCGCGCTGGAAATAATCCTGACCAGATTTTGTTCCATCAATACGCCTATCTTGAGAATAGGCTTTGGATTTCTTCCTGTAGCGATGGCTGGGATAATGTTCGGACCGTGGTGGGCTGCTGTCGGCTACACCATAGGAGACCTTCTGGGGATGATGATCTTCCCTACAGGGGCGTATTTCCCGGGCTTCACACTGACCGCGTTCATCACCGGTTTCGTCTTCGGGTTTTTCCTTCATGGTAAGGATATCACCTGGAAACGAGTGCTGCCCGCCAGCCTTATCATCGTTCTCGGTCTGAACCTGGTCCTCGATACGGTATGGCTTTCCATACTTATGGGCGACGGTTTTATCGCGTTGCTGCCTACCAGGATACTGAAATGTGTTGTGATGCTCCCGATACACCTGCTGCTGATACCGCTGGTATGGAATCGCATCATTTCGAAGCTGCCTTATATAAAAGACAGGGCTGCATGGTGATGTCCTGACGGCGGAGAACAGGACGTGACATTATGCTGAAGATCGCGCTGTGCGATGACGAAATGGAACAACAAAATATGATGGCGCTGCTTACAGCGGAATATTTCAACGGTAACGCAAACCTGAAAATGTACTCCGACGGCCAAAAGCTGTTGGATATAGTGGACTGGAACGGCCCCGATGTTTTCGACCTGTATATTCTGGACATCATCATGCCGGAGATGTCCGGCATCCAGCTGGGAAACGCTCTGAGAGACCGTGGAGTCTCGGCTCCCATAGTCTACATCACCACATCGAAAGACTTCGCAGTGGATTCTTACAGCGTCCAGGCTTTTCACTATCTCGTCAAGCCTGTAGACAGAGAACAGCTCTTCACTGTTCTTGCCCGCGCTGAAAAGATCATAGAAAAAAACAAGGCCGATACGATCACCGTAAATACCGCCAGCGGGACTGTCATCATCAGCGTCTCGGATATCCTGTACGCTGAACTGTACTCCCGTGCAGCCAGATATCGGCTTTTCGATGGGACTATCATCGACAGCCTGAAGCTCCACACATCTTTCAGAAACGCGGTGGCGCAGCTTCTGTCTTCAATCAGCTTTAAGATGCTGGGCTCCAGCTTCGCGGTCAACCTGCATCATATAAAGGAGATCCAAAAGAAGGAGCTGATCTTCGTCAACGGAGCGACCCTGCCCATCCCAAAAGGCGCTAAAAACAACATCCTGCGCGCCTGGATGGACTACTGGATGGAGAGGAGCGTGCACCGTCAGACGGACAACAACGAAGGGCTGCCTCATTGACATAAAAACGTCAATGGGCAGCCCTTTTTTCATACTAAGCATATCTTCCGCTTTTATTCTACTGTTATCCTTCCGTCCGGAGAGGAATACTGTTCTCCTATACTCCCGCCCAGATAGTCGCTGATATAAGTGATCAGTATCTGATAATCCACCATACCCTCTTCTACCACCATCTCGTTGTCCGCGAACATGGTAAAGCCGTCGCCGCTCTGACGAAGCATGTAATCATGGGAAGCCAGCGTATATGTCTCATCCACATCGATAGGCTCATAGCTGCCGTCATCCTGCAGTACTTCCACGTTCTTGACTCTGCGCTGCTGTCCGCACGACACAAACATCCCGTCTTTATCGACTTTCACTGTAGAATCCACCGATGTATCTATCGTATATCTGAGCCCCGACACCTGAAGGAAGCCTCCGCTCTCCCCCGCTGCCTTCTCACCGTCTCCCGTTTCCGCCATGGTCGAACAGCTTCCCATCTCCAGCGCGTCCAGTATCTCCTGTCCCGTAGCTTCCACTACACAGAGATGATTGCCGTATGGATGTACCGCCAGTATATCTTCATACGTTATATCACCTTCGGGCAGATCCGCCCTGATGCCTCCGCCGTTGACGAAGGCGATGTCAGCTCCCGCTATCTGACGGTAGGCGTCGGCGCAGAAATCTCCCAGATTCGTCTCCCTGTTCCTTATGAGACGCACGCCGTCCTCCGACTCCGTCGTAAGCTCCACATCGCTGCCTGCTATGACCTGCTGGAGCTCTTCCTCGTATTCGCTCTGTATGTCAGCTATGAAGCTCTCCATATCGCTGTCCTTTTCCTCGAAATCAGATATCAGCCGGGTAGTGATATCGCCCTCCGGCGTTATGGTAAGCTGCCCTATGTTCTCCAGACCTGTCCCTGAGGAGGAAAGAGGGATCTCCCTTCCCTCTTCATTTTCCACCATATCGCTGTCTATCGCGCTGTGAGAATCGCTGTCCAGCACAGCATCTATGCCTCTGGTCCCCGCTATCAGATCTGTCGAACGGAACGGCGCCGAGGATTCGTCATCTCCCAGATGGGTAAGGGCGATGACATAATCGGCACCTTCCTCCCTGCAACTGTCCACCGTTTCCTGGACTCTGGAATACAACGCTTCTCCGCTGTCCGAGCAGAAGCTGTAGACGATGTCTCCGTTCTCATCCATGAAGTAGGCCGGTGTCGATTAGCTTATACTCTCGGGAGCCGATATCCCGATGAAGGCCACCTTCGTATCTCCGTAGTCGACTATTTCATACTGCTGCAGCGCCGACAGCGCGTTCTCGCCGCTGCCTGTATAGTCCACGTTACAGCCCAGATAGGCAGCATCCGACATTTCCATCAGCTCCGCCAACCGTTCCATCCCATAATCGAACTCGTGATTTCCCAGTACGGCAAAATCATAGCCCACCTTGTTCATGATATCCACGAGATACTCTCCCTGGGAAATCGTTCCTATGGCGTCACCCTGTAGCGCATCTCCGCAGTCCACCAGCGCAACGTAAGGAGTCTCCTCCTCCACCTGCTTCTTATAGGCCGCCAGTCCGGCATAGCCGATATTCTCATCTACAGCACAGTACACGCCACCTGTGTAAAGAACGACGATGTCCTGCTGTCCATCGTCGCTTCCGCAGCCTCCCATAAGTCCGATAAGGAGCGCCAGCAGCAGCGACAGGGTCAATACTTTTACTTTCTTCAGCTTCATGTTTTAATCTCCTAAAAATTCTTTCATCCAGTCGGCCGCCGGCATCCACGAGTGGTCACTGTACTCATCTCCCGCCACCCTCTCCAGACTGTCGATATCGATATCCTTTTCCGATATCATCTCCTGAGTGATGACGCTTACGGGTATCTCCAGCCAGTCGCTCGCTTCGCCTGTAGACGGGTCAACGATATCTCCATAGTCTCCGGTCATTTCCAGAGCCAGCACCCGCATGCCGAATTCTCCGTTATTATGCCAATTTGTAGTAGCACACGCCTTCCATGATGAATTTTCTGCTGTCATCATTTCCATATCGCGGCCACTGATATCTACACTGACCATAGGAATATCGCGGCCCGCTTCCGTCAGAGCCTCGTATACTCCTTGTGCATACAAGTCGTAGCAGCACCAGATGGCGTCTATCTCATCATCCTGATAGTTTTCGAGAGTCCCGGCCATCACTTCCTTCATGGATCTCTCCGCATCCCCGAAATCGGAAGGCCCTATGGTTTCCACCGTATCGATAAGGCCTTCTTCCTCGTATCGTGCGTAACCGGCTTCACGCCTGTCGAATGCAGCCAGGTAGTCCGGCCCCACCCATACTTTCAGGATGTTCACAGGCTCTCCGGCTTCCACTTTCTCTCCATAAAGATCATTGCAGATGTAATCCAACAAATCTTCCGCCATCCGGGAATCCTGCTGGAAAAACTGGGTCACGCCGTCTATCTTCACGCTGTTCCCCTCGTCATCCTCGAAAAAAGTGTCGAAGGTAGCTATCTTCAAATTCGGATACTGTTCCATAAGTCCCGTGAGGAATCCATACGAATATTCCTCGCCGCCATGGCTCAGAAGCAGCCCATCATAGCCCTCCCCGGCACACTGCTCCACCGTCTCCATCCACTGCTCATCGGAACCATTGCAGAAAAAGGCTTCGTACTCCATTCCCAGCCTGTTGGCCGTTTCCTCCGCGGAGGCCGACCACATCTGGAATATCTCCGACGGCGCCATCTGCATGACATAGGCCACCTTTTTCCCGTACAGCGGAGAGGTCTCCGTATCCGCATTCTTCTTATCTTCCACCTCATTGCCGCAGCCCGTCAACGACAATACTGTCGCTAACACCAAAAACAGTATCACTATCTTTTTCATATCTTCACCTTTCCATATCCACATGCATCATCATTCCGACCGGCCGATCGTTCCATCAGAGTCTCCGGAACCAGTCCGTCCCTCTAATCGATTTACAAGCTCCTCAGTCGTACATGTGAAGGCTATCTCCGCTTTACTTCCGTCGGATACGAGAAATTCCGTAAGACCATACTCCGATTCACCGCCGCTCCAATCGTAAGTATAGCCTAGCCTGGTCCACGGATAATCGCTCTCGAAATACGACCATATGATATTGTCGTCAAACCACTCCTTATACTGTCCATCTCCAACCCTTCCGTAATCGTTTTTCATCTGAGCCGTCACATCAGTCACATAAGCGGGACGTATCACGTCTTCCGGCGATATCCAGAACGCCGTGAACCGTGTGTATCCTTCGTCCTTATGGACCCCCAATAGCTGAGCGAACCTGAGATCCCAATCCTCTACACCATCGCCGTTTTCTTCGTACCATTCTTTCATCTCACCAAAAGAAGTCGCCCATATATCGCCGAAGGCTTCAGTATCTATGTCGTTTCCCGGAACGCATTCATCATCGTAATCATGCCACGTCAGCAGCAGCACCCGTTCTCCCTCATCATCCCATATCACACGGTCATCATCCGCTGTCAACGTGACCAGCTCCATCACTTCATCGTCATCACTGATGACAGCGTCTTCCACCGCGGTCTGCCACAACTCCGCGTCGGACATTTTCTCTTCCACTCCGCATCCCGATATACATGCCATGACCACCAGAACAGCGATGACAGAAACAGTTTTTCTGAAACTCATGCGTTCGCCTCACTTCCATCTTGATCTAATGCTGCAGATCTCGCCCTATTCCCGGACAGGCTCTCCCTGCCCGTCGAATACCGGCAGCGTTTCGAGACAGATTATATCCTCACGGCCGATAGCATCGCCTTCAGCCAGCACCGCCATCCTTCCCGCGATCTCTCCTCCCGCAGTGCGTATGAGCTTTTCCATAGCCGCCAGCGTCTCTCCGGTGGAGATCACATCGTCTACCAGCAAGACTCTCTTACCTCTCACGGCCTCGACATCGTCTCCTCCCATGCACAGGGTCTGCCTGTGATCTGTCGTGATAGAATCCACCTCCGTCGTCAGCACGTCGTTCATGTAAAGTTTGGCCTCTTTGCGCATTACCACGTAATAATTATGTCCTGACTGCTTAGCCATCTCATAAAGCAGCATTATACCCTTCGATTCTGCTGTGACCAGCACATCGAACTGCGGTGCCTTTTCCAGAAGTGCGGCAGCGCACCGCTCTGTCAATTCCACATCACCGAACATGACAAAAGCGGCTATATTCAGATCTTCGTTGACCCGGCAGAGAGGCAACCGCCTGGTCAGCCCCGCCACCTGCATTTCATAAAATTTTTTCATGTCATCTTTCCTTTCACTTATCATTCGTTCCGATATCGATCCACTGCCTTTTTCATATCACCAGCGTGATTATCCGCAACGCGAACACCCCGAATGATACCCACATCACAGGGTGTATCTCTCTGGCTTTCCCTGTCAGCACCTTCAGTATCACCCACGTGATGATGCCGAACATGATGCCATTGGCGATGGAATAGGTGAAAGGCATCATGACTATGGCCATGAACCCGCCTGTCACATCGGCAATGTCTCCTTCAAAGGTCATCTCTTTCACAGAACCCATCATCAGCCATCCTACGAAGATGAGGGCCGGCGTCGTGGCAAACCCCGGAATTGCCAGGAATATCGGCGAAAAGAACAAGGCCAGCAAAAACAACGCCGCAGCAAATACGGCCGTAAGGCCTGTCCTTCCTCCCTGTGCCACACCGGCGCTGCTTTCCACATAACTGGTGACTGTCGAGGTACCCAGGCACGCTCCTGCCACCGTTCCTACCGCATCAGCCATCAAAGCCCGGCCTGCACGCGGCAGGTTCCCGTTTTCATCCAGCAGATTTCCTTTTTTTGCCACGCCTATCAGCGTCCCCACCGTATCGAACAGATCCATGAAAAGGAACGAGAACACGATGACTGCGAATTCCGTCACATGACTGGCCACATAGGAAAAATCAAAGCTGAACAAAGCCGGAGCATCCGGCAGGAAATGATAGCCGGAAAAATCAGGAAACAGCGAAGGCGAACCTGCCGCCGGATCCACATGATACCATCCGATCAGCTGAGCAACGATCCCCAGCCCCCAAGTGAAAATTATGCCCCACAGGAGAAAGCCCGGGACATTGTAATGGTGAAGGATACCTATAAATATCAGGCCCAGCATGGCCAGCGCAAACTGCGGCGTGGCCACATCACCCAGGGCGACGAGAGTGGAAGCGTCTCCAATGACGACACCTGCGCTTTTCAGCCCGACAAGGGTGATGAAAAGTCCTATCCCCACCGTGATACCCAGCTTCAGGTTCATCGGCACCTTATTGACCAGCGTCTCACGGAATTTGAACAGGGACAGTATGATGAAAATAATGCCTTCTACCAGCACCGCCGTCAGCGCTATAGTCCACGGATCCTCTATCCCTGCCTCCGCCATCGGCACGCAGACCGAATAAGCGAAGTAGGCGTTCAGCCCCATCCCGGAGGCCAACGCCACAGGATAATTGGCGAAAAACGCCATACACAGCGTGGCCAGCGCTGCCGAAATGGCCGTAGCGGTGAATACGGCCCCGGCATCCATCCCCGCTGCAGCCAGCATCCCGGGATTAACAGCCAGGATGTACACTACCGACAGGAATGTAGTGAGACCTGCGGCAGCTTCAGTTCGTACCGTAGTACCGTTCTCCTTGAGTTTAAACAACTTTTCCATTTTTCCTCTCCACGATTGAGGTGCCGCGCTCTTTTCCGCGCAGCACATACGACGATAACTTTAAGATTATATCACACAGGCCGTCGGCCATATGTTTCTGTGACAAATAGGGATTCTCTGTGACGATTTGATTTGCCCTCAGGATGAATTCTTCGGTGGAAAATCCTTCTGCGAGGACACCTTTGGCATGGATATCCTGAGGCGGAACCAACCGTCTTCTACCTGATAATCGTACATCGCCCCGTACTTCTTGCAAAAAACAGCGATGGAACGCGAGCCTATGCCATGCCCCTCCCCGGAGGACACCGGCAGCCCTTCGCTATCAACCTCTATGTACCCGGAGCATGTGTTCTCTATCTTTATCATAAGATTAGGGTAGCGGATACTGCGACACATGATCTTCCTCTTCCCTTCCGGCACATCCTTACATGCCCGTATGGCGTTTTCCAGAGCGTTGGCAAAGACCATGGAAAGCTCTACGGCTCCGCCAGGTAATTTCTCCGGAAAGTCTATCTCAATCTTCATATCTATGCCACCCCTTTCAGCCTGTTCGAAATAATATGCAAACATGGCGTTCAGCACATCATTTTCACACCATCGATGAGTCCGGCTGTCCTCCAGGTGCTCCCTGGCCGTCCCGATGAGTCCCAGCGCCGCCTCTTTATTTCCACTTTCCACCAGCTCCGAAATCACTGCCCATTGATGACGCATATCGTGGCGCTGGACTTTCATGGCTTCCTCTGCATTGCTCATAGCCTTCATCTGCCTCTCCAGCAAGTGTATCTGCACGTCCATCAGTTGTCGGCTGTTCTTCAGCTCATACTCATGGAGCTCTTTCGTAAACAGCTGGAATATCAGCACATAAGCACCGGCGCATATGGCCGTCACACATATGAGGGCGATCGCCACAGGCAACGGATCTTTCGGCAGCAGCTCGTTGTTGAGGTAGAGTATTGTGAAGGATGTCACCATCGGAGGTATGCACAATATCCCCCATCCGTGCTCCAGTATACGCAGCATGCGGCGGTAATACGGTCTGAAAGTCCTCAGGAGAAAGTAAAGAAGCGTGAACCCTATCACACGGACAACGAGACGCACCCACTCGTGCCCCGGAAAAAGCGACTGCGCCAATATACCTGCGGTATCTGCGGTACAGCCCATCCACAGACATGTACACACATTGAAAACGATCTTGAATCCCCTGTATCTGGAGCACCATAAGATAAGAAGGGTATAGGGAAGAGTCAGCAGGAACACCGCTACATATTGATAATTATCCCCTCCGAAAGCCGCCCGAAAAAAAGCATTGACGATTATCAGTCCCCCGGTTATCACCACGCACCTTCTCATCCACACCTTCTCGGGCGAGCGAAACTCCACCAACAGCGTGGCGTAGGCCGCAATGAACACGTTGGAGAGCATCATTAAAAAATTGACAGTTTCGCTGTATTGCATGTCCGATGTTCCTTTGCTCTGAAGTAGATTAATTATATCATGACGCCTGCTCCGGTTCAATCTTCTCCTCGCGTCAGTCAGCATCAAGTTGTTGCAGAGCTTTTGACCGGCGGGAAAATACAGATATTTTTCTTCAAAAACGAAAAATGTCTGTAAAACCAGCGTCATCGCTGTTTCCTGAACTGATCGAAATGGTGTATACTGTGATCATACTGATACAGGAAGTGATGACGATGATACTGAGCGTGAGCCGCAGGACGGACATTCCCCGTTATTACTCGGAATGGTTCTACAACAGGATAAAAAAAGGATTCTGCTTCGTAAAGAACCCCATGAACCCCCGCCAGATAAGCAGGATAGATCTTTCGCCGGATGCGGTGGACTGCCTGGTATTCTGGAGCAGAGACCCCGGCCCCATGCTGGAAAGACTGGACGAGCTCTCATCCTACTCCTACTATTTCCAGTTCACGATGACAGGTTACGGGAAAGATGTGGAACCCGGGGCGCCTCCTGCGAATGAAGCTCTTACCACTTTCAAAAAATTGTCGATGCGGACAGGACCCCACAGGGTGATATGGCGATACGATCCCATCATGTTCACGGAGCGCTATACCCCGGAGTATCATCTGCACGCATTCAGCCGCCTGGCAGCCGGGCTGTCCGGCTATACAAAACGGTGCGTCATCAGCTTCGTCGATGAATACGCGAAAAACAAAAAAGCCCTGAAAGCAATATCGTCTTATCTTCCCGGCCAATCACAGCTGATGGAGTTTGCGAAAAAGATAAGCTCTGCGGCTGAAAAATCCGGTATAACAGTCAACAGCTGCGCAGAAGCGATAGACCTGTCATCATGCGGCATAGAACACGGCAGCTGCATAGACCGCCATCTGACGGAAACCATCATCGGTCATCCTCTGGATTTAAAAAAAGATACGCGACAGAGAGCTTACTGCGGCTGCATGGAAAGCATCGACATCGGTACTTACGACACATGTCCCTGCGGCTGCGTCTACTGCTATGCCAGCGGCACCGCCGGAAAAGTCGCCGCAAAGCTCCGCATCTACGATGCTTCTTCACCGCTGCTCTGCGGTGAACTGGGCCCCGAAGATAAGATCCGTGACAGGCGGCAATAAGGCGGCAGCAACTCCTGCAGTAAATAATATACTGAGCGCCTGGCACTATCGGTGTCAGCTCCTTCCGTACGATCCTCTCTGTCGTCATTATTTATCATTTTCCGCTCAATAAATCTTTTCCTCATCACTTTTTTCATAAAAACAGTGGAATTTTTCGGCGAAGTGATGTATTATATAAATCAGTCGGTTTCGGGATGTGGCTCAGTTTGGTAGAGCGTTGCGTTCGGGACGCAAAGGCCGCAGGTTCGAATCCTGTCATCCCGACCAAATCAACCTTTCCAGCGTGGAAGGGTTTTTTATTTTCTCGATCTTACAACTTTTTTACAACCATATATAATTAAAAAAAACGGCATTCCGCCGGGGACTGTACTACATTCCCACCTGATCAAATACAAAACCTGTTCGGCGTGTTCTTTTTGTACGTGCACCATCTGCTCAACAGATACAGCAGATGAATCAATGTTCTGCAATTTGTACTGAATCCAGCTTTCCCGACATTTTTCAGTATAATAATTTATCTTCCATTCTCTTAAAACACTGTTGTTTTTATACGGTTTTCTTCATCCTCAGATTAAACAAGTATAGAAATCACGAAAAAACCAGCTCTCCATTATACGGGAAATGGGCAAAATTGATCAAAAGTATATAAGGAGTCATGCCAATTTATGGTTTTTCTGCTTTTCTATAAAAAAACACCAATGAACTGCAATATATCATGGTCATTGGTGTACCTGTTTCTGTTGTTATCTGCCGAGGGCTCGCTTAAAGCGAACCCTTTTCCCTGTGATATGCTTTTGCCATTATGCAATCGCTCTCTATCTGTCTGCTGAGAGCTTCGATACTGTCGAACTTTTTTTCCCCACGCGTCCTTTTTATGAACTCTACTTTTATCTTCTTTCCGTAGAGTTCTCTGTCGAAATTGAAGATATGAGTCTCGATATTTTTGGCATATGTCCCTACTGTAGGCTTCACTCCCACATTGGTAACGCTCGGGTATTTCACACCGTTGTAGGTACAGTATGTGATATACACCCCATTAGGCGGTGTGGCCATAGACTCGTCTATCATGATATTTGAAGTGGGGAACCCAATAGTTCGTCCCAGCTTATTACCGACCACCACCTCGCCTCCTATGGAATACATACGCCCCATAAATCGAGTGCACTTTTCCATATCTCCTTCAGCTATCAACTTCCTTATATATGTGCTGCTCACTACTACGCCATCTATCTCGTACGGCTCCTGGACATGGATACCGAAACCGTGTTTGATACCTTCATGCATCAACACCTCCGGCGTTCCCTCAGCCTTGTATCCGAAGCTGTAGTTGAAGCCGCAGTAAGCTTCCCTTATCATAAACTTATCGACCAGGATATCTTTGACGAACCGCGCCGGCGGCATGGTCAGGATCTCCTCTGTGAATGGTATGTTGAAAAGGTAATCTATCCCCATGTCTTCTATTATCCTTGCCTTTTCCTCCGGATACAATATGTTTTTCACATCCGGAAGCTTCTTGATGAGGGTACTGGTGTGATTGGAAAACGTAAAAACTGCGCTCCTCAGCCTCATGGCGTCGGCACTCCTGACAGTCCTCTCTATTATCTGCTGATGTCCTCTGTGCACCCCGTCAAAATTCCCCAGGGCTACTACAGTCGGCTCTATATCTCTTATCTCTTCCAGTGAATTAAAAATTTCCATCCTCTATGCCTTTCAAAGTCTTTTCCAGTCAAATCACACAGCGGTCAGTATCTTATCTGCCTTCAATACATTTTTCTCCTGATCCCGGTATCCTATGCCGAGGAACCTTCCGCTTTCCGACTCATACACCGTATATATGTCGCTGTAACGTCTCCCTCTGCTATTGTACTTATCGCAGTTCTTCTCATCAGGTTCCCGACGCACCTTTATCTGATGCCACCTTATACCGTTGCCGCTGCAGAAATATTTCGCTCTGTCCCTACTCATCTCCGCCTTCCCCAAATGTCTCAAAGGCAGATCCATATCCAAAAGTCTCTTTTCGATCTCATCAGGTCCCATGGTCTTCAGCTCTTGCGGTGATACTGCGTTCTCCAGAGTGAAAACTCCACTGGCCGTTCGTCTGAGCGCCTCCATGGAGCCCCCGCATCCCAGCGCTTCTCCCAGATCATGGCATATGCTTCTCACATATGTCCCTTTAGAGCATGTGACATCAAAAGTCACAGTATATGCCTCCATATCGATGTCCTTTATTTCCAGCCTGCTGACCCGAACCCTGCGCGGCTTTATCTCCACATCCTGACCATCGCGGGCATATTCGTAGAGACGCTTCCCCTTAACTCGCACAGCAGAATATTTGGGGGGCAACTGTGATATCTCTCCACGAAACAGCTCCATCTTCTCGCGTATATCCTCCTCGGTGATTCCTTCCGTGCTCCTCTGCTCCACGACCGTCCCCCACACATCCATGGTATCAGTCGTGATGCCCAGCTTCGCCCTGCATCTATACGTCTTATAGTCCAGATCCAGATATTCCATGATCTTTGTCGCCCGGCCTATGAAGACAGGCAGCAGTCCCTCCGCCATAGGATCCAGCGTGCCTCCATGCCCTGTTTTTTTTACACCGGAAGCCCTCCTGCACACCGCGACACAGTCATGAGAAGTCCAGTTCTGCGGTTTATCTATTATAAGTATGCCATCCTTCATCTATCTCTCCCAGTAATCGCAAAGCTCCTTCTTCATGACCTCCATGGCCTCATCCATGGACATATCCAGCGTACACCCGGCCGCCTTCACATGACCTCCTCCTCCGAACTTCACAGCTATCTCATCTACATTGCCGTAAGACTTGGCTCTGAGACTGACTTTCACCGCGCCGCTCTTTTCCTTTAGGAAGGCAGCCAGTTCCACGCCGCGTATATCTCTCAGCGCATCCACGACGCCTTCACAGTCTTCCAGAGCAGCGTTTTCCGCTGCCAGCATTTCCTCCGTTACACAGGAAATAGCTGCCTTGCCCTCTGCCAGCAGCTCCATCCGGCTCAATATCTCGCTCTCCATTCTTACGCGTTTGTAACTGACGCTGTTATACAGATTTACGATGATGCGCGTATGGTCTATACCTTTTTTGAACAGCTGAGCCGCTATGAGATGGGATTCGGCAGTTGTGTTGGAGTGACGGAAGCTGCCGGTATCAGTGCTTATCCCTATATAGAGAGATTCTGCTGTCGTCTTCCCTATCTCCAGGCCCATTTCTACAAGAAGTCTGTATATTATCTGAGCCGTAGCCGCTTCATCACCATCTACATAGTAATAGTCTCCGAAGCTTCCCGATGTCACATGGTGATCCAGACACAGCTTTATCCTGCCTTCCCTGTATTTTGCAGCTCTGTCCGGAAACCGGCTCTCTTCGCTGCAGTCTATGCATACACATACGTCAGGCTTTCCTATGATGTCCTTATCTTCCGTGCAGAATTCCGTATCCATGAAAGCCAGATAGCCGGTGACCGGCTCATCCAGCAATATCCACGCAGTCTTCCCCGCTTCCCTCAGAGCCCGGCACAAAGCCGCGCATGAGCCTATAGCATCTCCGTCAGGGCTGGTATGTGGGAAAAGCAGGATAGTTTCAGCCTCCATAAGCATCCTGCCTATATCCTTCAGAGAAGAATTGCTTATCATCTGTCTTCTCCCTCATCATCGTTACTGTGGTCTATCTCCAGCTGATCTATTATATTCGATATGTGCCGCCCATACTCCATGGATTTATCTATCTTGAAAATCAGCTCCGGCACATGTCTCATCTTTATCTGATGACTTATCTCACTTCTTATGAAGCCTTTGGCCCTGTTGAGAGCCGCAATAGTCTCCTTCTGCTGTTCTTCAGCCGTCTCCTGACCGGGATCAGCGCCCAGGACAGACAGATATACGGTAGCATAGCTTCCGTCGCTGGTCACCTCCACTGCCGTTATGCTTATCATCGCTGACAAACGCGGATCCTTGATGTCCCTGATAAGCATCTCGCTTATTATCCTTCTTATCTCCTCTCCCAGTCTGCCTTGTCTATATCCTCTCGCCATTTAAATCTCCTGTCTGATGTGCTCAGCTTCTCTCCACCTCTTCCATAGTGAAGCATTCGATCACATCGCCTTCCTTGATATCATTGTAATTCTCTATCCCGATACCGCACTCGTAGCCCTGAGCCACTTCTCTGACATCATCTTTGAATCTCTTGAGAGAGGATATCTTTCCTTCATGGATCACTATACCATCCCTCACGAGACGAATCTGTTCGTTTCTCACTATCTTTCCATCGGTGACATATCCACCGCCTACTATGCCTACGCCCGGTACCTTGAAGGTATCTCTTATCTCTACTGTTCCCAGTATCACTTCTTTGAATTCAGGATCAAGCATGCCCTTCATGGCATTTTCCACATCATCGATTATATCGTAGATGACTCTGTATGTCCTTATCTGTACGCCTTCACGCTCCGCTATAGTGCTGACGGAGGAGCTTGGTCTCACATTGAATCCGATTATTATCGAATCGGATGTCCCAGCCAGCATTATATCCGATTCGTTGACTGCACCTACTCCCGTATGGACTATGTTCACCCTCACCTGATCATTGGAAAGTTTCTCCAGCGACGAAACGATAGCGCCTACCGAACCCTGCACGTCTCCCTTGACGATGAGGTTCAGTTCTTTTACTTCGCCTTCCTGAATCTGACTGAACAGCTCTTCAAGTGTAGTGCTGGAATTTCTGGCCAGTACTTCTTCTCTGAGTTTCAGTTGCCTGTTCTCAGCGATCTCTCTGGCCAGCCTGTCATCCTTGACAGCATTGAACACGTCGCCTGCGTGAGGCACCTCTGTAAGTCCCAGCACCTCGACAGCCGTCGCGGGGCCGGCCTGTTTCAATGTCTCGCCCTTGGAATTGGTCATCCTCCTTATTTTACCGGAGCACGTTCCCGCGACGATACTCATCCCTGCCTTCAAAGTCCCGTTGAGCACCAGCAGACTGGCGATAGGGCCTTTGGCCTTATCGAGACGAGCCTCCAGTACTGTTCCCAGAGCCAGTCTGTTAGGATTTGCCTTCAGTTCAAGCACTTCTGCCTGCAGCAGTATCATTTCCAAAAGGTTTACGATACCTTCGCCTGTCTTGGCCGATACGGGAACGCTTATCACGTCTCCTCCCCAGTCTTCTACCAGTACGCCATTATTTGCCAGATCGGATTTTACCACATCCGGATTAGCTCCCGGTTTATCGATCTTGTTTATAGCCACTATCATAGGGACTCCGGCTGCCTTAGCATGGCTGATGGACTCCAGCGTCTGCGGCTTCACACTGTCATCGGCAGCTACGACCAGTACAGCGATATCCGTCGCATGAGCTCCTCTGGCTCTCATGGCAGTGAACGCCTCATGTCCCGGTGTATCGAGGAAAACTATCTTCTGTCCGTTTATCTCTACTTCCGACGCACCTATATGCTGAGTGATGCCGCCTGACTCTTGTGCCGTGACATTGGTCTTCCTGATGGCGTCCAGCAACGACGTCTTTCCGTGATCGACGTGACCCATTACTGTGATGATAGGTGCTCTAGGTCTGAGATCTTCCTCCTTATCCTCGAAGTTTTCTATGCCTTCTTCCTCGACCTCTTCTTTCACGTTTCCTATGGCGACCTGTATCCCCATCTCATCAGCCAGCAGTACTACCGTATCCTCGTCCAGATTCTGATTTATATTGGCCATGACGCCCATCTTCATCAGTGTCATGATGATCTGCGATACCGTCGTCTTTGTCTGTTCAGCGAATCCCGCTACTGTAATAGGGACGTTGATGAGTACCGTTCCTACCGGCAGTGGAGCAGCTTCGATCTCAGGTTCCGGAGCCGGTTTCGGCTTGTTGTGTTTCTTGTTTCGCACTTGCTTTTCCAAAGACCTGGCCGGTTTCATCTTCTTTCCGCCGCCTCTTTCCAGCTTGGAGAATTTATCATGCTCCTTATCCCTGTCCCTGTTCTTCTTATCAGATCTGTGGGAACCAGGTTTCTGAGCCATGACTTCAGATGCTCCGCTGTCCTTCCTTGCTGCCGGACGCTGCGATCTCTCCTGGCGCTCGTTCCTGTCGCCTCTGTCGTTTCTTCTGTCCTGCGGCCTTCCGCCATGCTTTCTGTCACTGTTTCTCCTGTCACCGCGTCTCTTTCCGTCATCACCTTTCTGGGAAGCCCTCTGTTCTTCCTTCTTCTTTTCAGCTTCCCGTCTGGCTGCCTCTCGTCTGGCGGCGGCTTCCTCTTCCTCGCGCTTCACATCTTCCGCCTTCTTGATGACCTTGAGCCTGCTCTGTCTTCTAGGCGCCTCCGTCCTCTTCGGCTCTGCTTTTTCCGCAGCCGGTTTAGCGGTCGGTTTTGCTGCCGATCCGGCCTCCGCGACTTTTGTCTCCGCCGCTTTTTTCTCCACAGGTTTCTCCTGCGCCGGTGCCGGTTTCTTTTCGCCGACCGGCTTTTTCTCTTCCGGTTTGACGGCGGCCTTCTTTTCAGCCTGCTTCTTTTCAGCCTGCTCCTTAGCAAGGCGCTCCTCCAGCATCGCTTTCGATACGACCGGCTTTCCTTCAGGCGGTTTCATCCTGCTCTCTACTTCCTTTGATACGATCGGCTTGCCTACAGGCGGTTTTGCCGTCGATTTCTTCGTGGAGGATTTTGCTGCTGCCTTGGCTGATTTCTTCACCTCGGGAAGCTTGATATTGGCGGCCTTTACAGTCACTTTCGGTTCTCCGTCCTTCTTATCGCTCTCGGATTTCTTATTCCTCACTCTCACTACCTTGGTTTCCGCGTGGGCGCCGCTTTTCGTGATCGTATTCTTCACTGCTGTCGCATCGATGTCCGACAGCTCGTCGTTCTCATTGGTCACTGCGATACCCATAGATTTGGCTTTTTCAAGAACTTCCCCGCCGGTAAGACTCAACTCGGTCGCCAATTCCTTTATCTTCATAAGCACTTCCTCCTTTTATTCTGTCTCTCCCTTTATCTCATCCAAAATAACTTTCGCAAAATTATCGTCACATATGGCAAATACGCTTCTGCCCGACTCTCCCACGATATGTGAAAGCTCTTCGCCTCTACCGTATTTCACATGTTTTACACCGTGTTTCCTGATTTCCTTCATCATCTTCTTTTCGCTGTTTTCGGAGATGTCCTCCGCCAGGATGACCAGTTTCACCTTTCCTCTGCTGAGCCCAAATGAGCAGGTATTTATCCCCGACATCAGATTCCCCGACTTCTTGGCGAAACCAAGATAACTATCTATTTTCTTTTTCATAGCCCTCCAGTTCTACGAACAGCGCATCCAGTCTTTCTTCGCTTATGGCAATGCCGAAATTTCTCTGAAGAGCTCTCTTCTTCCTGGCCTTCTCCATACATTCTCTATCAGGACACATATAAACGCCCCGTCCTTTCGCCTTGCCTGCGGGATCGATGGATATCTCCCCTTCGTAGCAAGCTATCCTTATCATGCTGTTCTTCGGCTTGGACTCCATACAGCCTACGCATCTTCTCATGGGGATCTTCTTATTCTTCAAGTTCATCGCCCCTGTCTTCACTCATATCTTCATCGTCTGATACTTCTTCGTCAGTCTCGGCATCGACGTCCTCTGCTGCCTCCTCTTCGCCCTCTTCACCGGCGTCATCAACATACTCATCATCAACATATTCTATACCATATTCATCGGCATCATCATCAACATATTCTATACCGTCTTCGATATATTCCTCCTCATCCTCCGGAGCATCGAAGTACTGACTGTGACTTTTTATATCTATCTTCCAGCCGCACAGCCTGGCTGCCAGCCTTACATTCTGTCCGGACTTTCCAATGGCCAACGAAAGCTGATAGTCCGGCACCACAACCGTAGCCGCCTTTTCCTCCTCATCTACCATGACTTCTTCCACCTTGGCAGGACTGAGGACGTTCTTTATGAGGACTTTCGGATCATCGTCCCACGTGGTTATATCTATCTTTTCCCCGAAAAGCTCGTCGACGATATTCTTTACACGGGATCCTCCCGTCCCGACACACGCTCCTACAGGATCCACATTCTCATCCTCCGTATAAACAGCTATCTTCGTCCTGGATCCGGCCTCTCTGGCTATGCTCTTTATCACCACAGTCCCATCCTCTATCTCCGGCACCTCCAGTTCAAAAAGCTTCTCTACGAAACCCGGGTGGGTCCTCGAAAGGAATATCTGCGGTCCTTTAGTACTTTTTCGCACATCCATGATATATGCCTTTATCCTGTCGTTGACCTTGTATCTTTCCCCTGACGCCCTCTCGCCGGCCACCAGGATGCCTTCCGTATTGCCCATATTTACAAAGATGGTCTCGTTACTTATCCGCTGTACCACGCCTGTGATCAACTCACCCTGCCTGTCGATATAATTGTCGAATACGATCCCTCTCTCCGCTTCTCTTATCCGCTGCACCACCACCTGTTTGGCAGTCTGCGCCGCTATCCGTCCAAAATCTTTCGGTGTGACACGATACTCGACCACATCTCCCACCTGATATCTTGGATCTATTTCCAGAGCCTCGTCGATGGAGATCTGAGTGAATTCGTCCTCCACCTCTTCCACCACGTCTCTCCTCATCAGCACATCCACGTCGCCTTCCTCTCTGTCGATGTTCACCCTGACGTTCTGCGCCGTGCCGTAGTTCTTCTTATATGCTGAAACGAGCGCCGATTCTATGGCCTCTATGAGGACATCCTTGGATATCCCCTTTTCTCTTACCAGATCGTCGATAGCGTTTATAAACTCCTTGTTCATTTTTCTCACATCCTCCTAAATCTATATCAAAACAATCAAGTTGGCTTTTGCGATCTCATCCAGCGGCAGCTTCCATTCCCTGCCATCGTGGTCTGTGACCGATACGATGCCGTTGTCGTCTATGCCTCCCAGCACGCCCTGTATCCTCTTCTTTCCGTCTTTACCCTTGTAGAGCCTGATCTCAACTTCGCTTCCCGCATACCTTTCATAATGCTCCGGTCTGAGCAGCTTTCTGTCCATCCCCGGTGAGGACACTTCCAAATAGTAATTCTGCTGTATCAAGTCCTCCTCATCCAGCCTGTCGCTCAGAAATCTGCTGACCTTTTCGCAATCCTCTGTTCCTATATATTCGTCCTTCGCAGGTCTGTCAACGTACACCCTCAGGAACCAGTCCCTGCCTTCCTTGATGAATTCACAGTTATAGAGCTCGTAGCCTTCCTGATCCATGAATTCCGCCAGCAGTTCCTCCACCGCATCGGTTATCTTTTTCTTCGACATAAAAATCTCTCTTTCGCTCTCCATCGGGCAATCGCTTTCCTGCCCGTTCACAAAAGTAAAGAGTGGGTGAACACCCACTCTTACTAAAGCCATTAGTCATATCATTATTATATTATCATACTATCATTGAAATTTCAAGGGTTTTTATCATATTATTTTACAGACATCCACCCATTTCTCATACCCTGTCGTCTTTTCCAGCTCCTCAAGACTCATTCCGATAGCGCTGTTGGAGCTTCCACATGCGGGATATACTTTTTCCAGCCGTTTAAGCGACTCGTCCAGATATACGATAACTCCATCATTTATTCCAAATGGACATACACCGCCTACGGCATGTCCTATAAGCCCTTCCACTTTATCGAAAGGAAGCATCTTGGCCTTTGTAGCGAATTCCGCCTTGTACTTCCTGTTATCCACTTTGCAGTCGCCTGCCGCCACTATGAGCGCAGGGGTCTCCCTCACCATGAAAGACAGCGTCTTCGCTATTTCACACTCCTGACAATCCAACGCTTTTGCTGCCTCCGCCACCGTAGCTGACGAAACATCGAATTCCATTATCCTGTCGTCAAGACCGAAGCCTTTCAGATATTCTTTTGCCTTTTCCAATGACATATCAGTTCTCCTTCCCGTTTCCATTTGTGTCAAATTTCTTTCTAAGAGCCTTCTCCGTCGGTACGATAGGTGCCAATAACGGTATCATCTGCAAGAACAGGACTGTCAGCCCTATGTTTTCCATCCTGTCGCCATCCAGACCCGATACTGCCATCCAGCTCAATACCACACCGGTCAGGATCAGTACAGGTATCCCGATCAGTAGCCACAGTCTTCCAAAATACTGATGAGCGAAACGCCACGTTTTCTCGTTCTTCATGGACATCCTGGTCCTGTATCCGAAAGCGCCGTTTATGATCCTCGGCGGTCGCTTGACGAAAAGCAGCCCGATACCAACCATTATCACCGGTATCAGCATGTCCGACACCATCATGAGCACTGTATCCCACGACATTTCCCTTACCTCACTTTCATCCCGCTTCCCTTCGGCCTGCTCCTATTATACCATCTGCTCCGGCAGAAATAAACGGGAAAAGGCAGTGAACCTTCCAGGGCCTCCTCTGACAGCGTTTCCCGCCCTTACCGCAATCGAATTTCAGGGGTGGATGTGCCGAAAGTGGCGTCGCGAGAACGCTTTTTCGGCATTCTCTCATGACCAGCCTTGCAAAATCCGTGGCGAATCAAATGATGGTTGCCGAATATCGTTATCCTCTTGAAAATCCGGCACGCCCGACATGATGGCTTGCCGGATTTTTAAATCTGACCCGGAATCCGGCACGCTTGACACGGCCTCTTGCCGAATTTTTTGCTCTGGCTTAAAATCCGGCACACCGCTTGCCGGATTTTTTGTATAAGTTGATTATCCGGCAACTATTTATAAATATATTCCATATATAACATTCCATCTCTGCTGCAACTGCAGTTCGTTACTGTTTCGGCTGCCGGATTTCTTCTTTATAGCGTAAATCCGGCACGAAGTTGCGTCAGCGCTGCCGAATTTATGACTTTTTCTTAAAATGCGGCAAATTTAGCTGTAAATCGCAAGAGAAGGTGATTGTCTATTGTACAAACTACATATGTTCCGTCCTGCCTCCTGTATGCATAGTCACCCACACGATAAGAGCCATTAAAAAAGAGGGTGGCTTCATTTTATCATATCAAATTTATTTCTTAGAATAGAAATTCCTTTTTCGGTGATTTGGCAATTATTTTTTCGGCATTTTGGCATGGTACTGATGTGAACACTTATGGCTTGCTGAAACTTTCACAACCGCTGTCCTTCCTGTCGCTCCGCCCGAAGAAAGAATATGGCCGTCTTGTACTTTCCCGGCGGCTCAACTATAATAAATATATAGAAGGAGGTAGAAAAATGAACGATATCATAAACGCAATGGAGACAAGGCGAAGTGTCAGAAACTATAAACCTGACATGATACCTGAAGAAACCATAAGGAAAATATGCGAAGCAGGGACTTACGCGGCGTCGGGAAAGGGCAACCAATCTCCCATAATCATCGCCGTAACCGACAAGGCGCTCCGGGACAAACTTTCCAGAATGAACGCGAAAATAATGGGGACCGATATCGACCCATTCTACGGCGCGCCGGTAGTGCTGGTAGTACTGGCTGACAGAAAATTCCCGACATACATCTACGATGGCAGTCTGGTCATCGGCAATCTGATGCTGGCTGCTCACAGCGAGGGCATCGGCAGCTGCTGGATACACCGGGCCAAGGAAGAATTCCAGTCGGAGGAAGGAAAAGAGATACTGAAATCCCTGGGTATAGAAGGCGACTACGAAGGTATCGGTCACTGCGTGCTGGGATATGTCGACTGTCCACAGCCTGAGGCCGCACCCAGAAGAGAGTATGAAAAAAAGTCTGTAAAAAGTTGAAGCAAAATCCTTCTATGGTAAAATTAAATCAACCATAGGAGGATTTTTTATGGCAAACAGGAAGAAAGAAGTTTACAAAGTTAAACCATTAAATGAAAACAAGAAAAACATCATAGCTGCACTAATCGATGAATATAACATCGAGACAGCAGAAGACATCCAGGAAGCTCTCAAAGATCTTCTTGGAGGAGCATTAAAATCAATGATGGAAGCAGAAATGGATGAACATCTTGGATATGAAAGCTATGAGAGAAGCAACAATCCAAATTACCGAAATGGAACTAAAACAAAGACTGTAAGAGGAAATTTTGGCGAAATAGAACTCGCAGTACCACAGGACAGGGACAGTAGATTTGAACCAAAGATTGTAAAGAAACGCCAAAAGGATATCTCAGATATAGATCAGAAAATCATAAGCATGTATGCAAGAGGACTGACAACAAGACAGATATCCGAACAGATAGAAGAACTGTATGGGTTCGAATGCAGCGAAGGATTCATCTCGGATGTAACGGATAAAATACTGCAGGATATCACAGATTGGCAGAACAGGCCACTTGACGATATATATCCGATCCTGTTCATAGATGCAGTGCACTTTTCAGTAAGAGAAGATCATATCATCAAGAAGCTTGCAGCATATGTGATTCTGGGAGTTACACTTGATGGCAGAAAAGATGTCATAAGCCTGCAGATCGGAGAGAATGAAAGCAGTAAATACTGGCTTGGAGTTTTGAATGACTTAAAAAATCGTGGAGTAAAAGATATCATGATAATTTGTGCCGATGGACTTACAGGAATCAAGGAAGCTATAAATACAGCTTTTCCTAAAACAGAATATCAACGCTGCATAGTTCACCAGGTACGAAATACGTTAAAATACGTTCCATACAAGGATAAGAAAGCTTTTGCCACAGACCTTAAGAGCATTTATCTTGCGCCTAACGAGCAGCAGGGACATGAGAATCTGGAGCGAGTGGCGGAGAAATGGAGTGAAAAATATCCAAATGCGCTGAAGAGCTGGGAACAGAATTGGGACGTTCTGACACCGATATACAAATTTTCTTCAGATGTAAGAAAAGTCATATATACTACTAATGCCATCGAGAGCCTGAACAGCACCTACAAAAAACTTAACCGTCAAAGATCCATATTTCCTAATGACACAGCCCTTTTAAAGGCTCTGTACCTGGCAACATTACAGGCTACTAAAAAATGGGGGCAGCCACTGAGAAACTGGGCAAAAGTATACGGGGAATTCAGCATAATGTATGAAGGCAGACTTCCGGACTGATCTGATTTTCTATTGATTACACAGCCTCTACAGGACCAGGCCGGATTATTTTACCAAAAAAAGTCAAGAAACCATAGAAATGAGCTCTTGACTTTTGTTTTTGATTAAATTATATTGTGATTATCAATTCGAGGATAGCTGTCTTTGGCAGACCTCACATCTAAATTACCATAGAAGGATATTTTACAGAAATTATTTCACACACTCACCCAGAAAGGAAAACTACGTTTACTACGTGTAACTTCCGCTTTCCATATATAAAGCAGCAGCCGCGTCAGACTCCTGACGCGGCTGTGATCGTATAAACAGACGAAAGCCTCATGACCATTCATGCTTCTCATCTTATCCAAACAGGCTTATCTGCGCCGTCTCCGGCAATCCATCCAAAACTCCGTGCTGCCTCATCTCATCCAGCGCGGTCCTGTTTATCTTGCCACGCTCACTGACATCTTCCACAGTCTCATAAGGCCGTTTCCTGTACTCTTCTTCGAAGTAAGTCGCCGCCCCCTCGCCAACGCCTGTGATAGCGACGAATGGCAGCAGCACCTTCCCCTCATATGACAGGAACCTGAGGCTGTCGGATATCCCCAGCCTGGCCGGAGCGAACTCATAACCTCTGGAACACATCTCATAGGCTACTTCCAGGACAGGCAATTCGTCCTCTTCCTTCTTGGAAGCATCCTGCCCCTTCCTGATTATCTCGTCCATCCTGGATTCTATAGCTTCTATTCCCCGCAATATTACTTTTTCGTCGAAATAAGCCACCTTAGCCGTGAAATACACGGCGTAGAATTCCACAGGATGATATACTTTGTAATAAGCGATCCTGTTGGACATCATCACATAGGCGACGGCATGAGCCCTCGGGAACATGTATTTAATCTTCTTGCAGGACTCTATGTACCAGTCAGGGACATCGTTGGCCCGCATCAGTTCCTCCTGCTCCGGCGTAAGGCCCTTGCCCTTACGTACCTTCTCCATTATAGTGAACGCATCCTTGTTTGGAACCCCTTTGAGCCGCAAGTAATTCATGATATCGTCTCTGGTAGAAATGGCGTCCTTCATGGTAGCTGTCCCGTTGGTTATCAGTTCCTGAGCGTTACCCAGCCACACGTCGGTGCCATGGGAAAACCCGGATATCCTGACCAGATCGGCAAAGGCTTCCGGTTTCGTATCGTCCAGCATCTGGCGGACAAACTTTGTGCCGAATTCCGGTATGCCGTAGCTTCCATGCGTGAATCTGTAATCAGGGTTCTTTATGTCCAGACCTTCTATGCCGTTGAAGATGGTCATCACTTTATCGTCCTTTATAGGCACCTTGGTCGGATCCACTCCGGTCATGTCCTGCAGCTGCCTTATCATTGACGGGGCATCATGGCCCAGTATATCCAGTTTCAGCAGGTTCTGGTCTATGGAGTGATAGTCGAAATGAGTGGTTATTATATCTGACTTTACATCATTAGCCGGATGCTGGACAGGACAAAACTCATATATCTCGTGGCCCTCCGGTACGATGATGATGCCGCCGGGATGCTGCCCTGACGTTTTCCTGACTCCTTCGCAGCAGGATGTGAGCCGGTCCATCTCGAATCTGTTGACATTGATCCCTCTTTCTTCGAAGTACTTAGCCACATATCCAAAGGCCGTCTTGTCCTTGATGGTACCGATGGTCCCGGCTTTAAAGACGTTCCTCTCTCCGAATATCTCCTCCACGTATTTCTGCGCAGTCCCCTGATATTCTCCGGCAAAGTTAAGGTCTATGTCCGGTTCCTTGTTGGCCTCGAAGCCCAGAAAAGTCTCGAATGGTATGGTGAAGCCTTCCTTGTTATAAGGAGTGCCGCACTCCGGGCACACCTTATCCGGCATATCCACACCGCAATCGTACTTCTCGTTGTCTCCCCACTCCAGATGTTTGCAGTTAGGACAGAGATAATGAGGCGGCAGCGGGTTCACCTCGGTGATCCCCGACATTGTGGCTGCGAAAGAAGACCCTACTGAACCTCGCGAGCCTACCAGATATCCGTCAGCCAGCGATTTTTTCACCAGCATCTCAGCCGATCTGTACATCACCGCGTAGCCATTATCTATGATAGAGTTAAGTTCCTTGTCCAGCCGCGCCCTTATCTCCTCCGGCAGCGGCGAGCCATACATGGCGGCGGCCCTCTCTTCGCATGCCTTTCTCAGATCTTCCTCCGCGCCCGCTATCTTCGGCGGGAACTTTCCTTCGGGTACAGGCATCATAGGCTCTATCATGTCGGCTATCCTGTTGGTGTTCTCAACGACCACCTCGTATGCCTTTTCCTCGCCCAGGTACATGAATTCCTCCATCATCTCCTGAGTCGTCCTGAAATAGAGGCCTTTGTCACCTTCCACGTCCTTAAATCCCTGACCTGCCATCAGTATTCTTCTGTACAGAGCCTCCTCTTCGTCGAAGTAATGGGCGTCACAGGTGGCCACTACCGGTTTGCCGTAACGCTCACCCAACGCTATTATCTTCCTATTGTTCTCCTTCAGCTCCTCTTCATTTTTTACAAGGCCATTTTCGATGAGGAACTTGTTATTGATGAGCGGCTGTATCTCCAGATAATCATAGAAATCGACAAGGCGCTTCAGCTCATCCTCGCTTTCCCCGTTGAGTATGGCTCTGTATATCTCACCGGCCTCGCAGGCGGAGCCTATGATAAGACCTTCCCTGTGCTGCTGCAGGACCGACTTTGGTATCCTCGGCTTTTTATAGAAATATTCCAGATGTGATATGGAAACCAGCTTGTACAGGTTCTTCAGTCCTTCCCTGTTCCTGGCGAATATTATCACATGATTGGTCCCCCTCCCCTTGTAATCTATCGTGCCATCTTCCCTTATCAGATCCTTGTCTTCAAGCAGATAACCCTCGCAGCCGTACAGTATCTTGATATCCTTTGCCGCGTGTGAGGCATCAGGAAATGCCTGGACGACACCGTGATCCGTGATGGCAACAGCCCTGTGGCCCCACTTTTCAGCAGTCTTTATCATATGCTTTATATCGTTGAGACCATCCATAGCGCTCATTTTCGTATGGGCATGAAGTTCCACACGTTTCTCAGGATATGTGTCCACCCGTTCATTTTTCTCAGTTTTCTCTATACTATCGGCCATTATTGTAACGCAGTTATCGTACCTGTCCCACTGAGCCATTCCCTGTATCCGGATCCCGTCTCCTTTTGACAGATGTGTGTCTATATCCTCCCACTTCTCATTGAGTACGAATGCCTTGACACATATACTTGTCAGCTTATCGGTAATATAAAGACTTACCAGCTTGCTGTCGCTTCTGGTCGTCCTGCTATCCTTTCTGAACAGCTCTCCCTCTATTCTCACGATACCGCTCTCCGAAGTCACCTCTCCGATAGACGTAAGTGCCCCCGAGATCGGGTTTCCCATTATAAGATTTCCCTTAACAGGTGTGTACGCTTTCTTTCGTCTGCCTTTGAACCCTTTGTCTCCACTGCCTCCAGCGGACTGCGACGGAAACGACCTGGAATTCTCGACTGATGGAGATGCTCCCGGAACGGCAGCGTGATCCTGTCTGTCGCTCCGCATCACAGCCGCACGTTCCTGATGCTCCTCGAAAACTGAACGTTCTTTCTCTTCCATCTTTCTTCCCAAATCCCTGTACTCCTGGCTGTCGTTCTCGAACCTTACGCTGATATCCTCCTTCAGATCCCGCTTCAACAGCATCTGGAATTTCCCGGCGACATCCCTGTTGAGGATCTCCACCGACAGCTCACCCAGAGCATATATCACCAGCTGATTTTCCTCCAGACGCCACTTGTCTCTGTATATGGTCTTGGTCACATGAGCGTACCGCCCGTTGACCAGCGCTATCATATGCTCTATGTAAGCGCCGATGGCTTCGTCCCTGCTCTGTATCAATCCGTCATAGGACAGCCTGATCGATATATCCTTTATTTCCGGAAGCCGTCCTTGAAGAGTCCGCTTGAATCTGTCTATGGTCTCATATGGCAACACGAAATTGAGCTCTGCCTCCAGCTCCAATACTCCCGTTTCCCTGGACAGCACAGCTCTCTTCATCTCAAACTTTATATCATCCTTCGAATATCCTTCCAGTTTCGAAAAATCAATGGAATTTTCCAGTATCTCTCTCATATGCCTCCGCCATCTTCACTATCTCATCCGCGATGTCTTCTTCCTTCACCGTCTTCACTATCTGTCCTCCTGTAAAGAGGACTCCTTTTCCCTTGCCGCAGGCCACCCCTATATCTGAACCTTTGGCCTCTCCGGGACCATTGACCACGCAGCCCATCACAGCGATCCTCAGATGCCTGCTTATCCTGTCTCTCAGCACCTCGGTCCGCCGCTCTATCTCATCGGCTATGGCCTGCAGATCCACCTCGGTCCTTCCGCAGGTAGGGCAGGATATGATCTCTATTTTTTCCCGCCGCATCCCCACAGCCGCCAGTATCTTCTTGGCCAGCAGCACCTCTTCCACCGGATCTGCCGTCAAGGATACTCTCATAGTGTTCCCTATCCCTGAAAGCAGCAGCGCCCCGATACCCGCTGCCGATTTTACCTTGCCCATTTCCAGTGTTCCTGCCTCTGTCACTCCTATATGGAGAGGATAATCGGATCTTTCGTCTACCAGCCTGTAAGCATCGAAGTTCATCTTCACGTCAGATGATTTCAGGGAGATGACTATGTCATCGAAGTCATACTTTTCCAGCAGCGCCACATTCCTCAATGCGCTTTCCGCCAGTCCTTCGGCTGTCACACGCCCGTACTTTTCCAGGATATCCTTTTCCAGAGAGCCTGAATTGACGCCGACCCTTATAGGAACACCGCACCTCCTGGCCATCTTCACAATCTGGCGTACACCTTCTTCCGAGCCAATGTTGCCGGGATTTATCCTTATCTTGTCGGCACCCGACTCCATGGCCGCCAGAGCCAGATTGTAATCGAAATGTATATCTGCCACAACCGGTATACGCGCCTTGTTCTTTATCTCCTTCAACGCCTCCGCCGCGTCCATATCCGGCACAGCCACCCGGACTATCTGACAACCCGCTTCCTCCAGCGATCTTATCTGCTCTACGGTGGCCACGATATCGGATGTTTTCGTATTTGTCATGGACTGTATGGAAACAGGGCTTTCTCCGCCTATTTCCACATCACCGCATAAAACGCTCTTTTTCATGATAATATCACGTCTTCCTTTCCCCGATGATCGGCGCCCTGCACTCCTATGAGAACAACGGGACGATGAATCTCACGATATCGTTCCACGTGACGTAGACCATCAGCGCCATCAGCAACACGATGCCGATGAAGTGTATCTTTCCCTCCATCTCATCAGTGACCTTCTTTCCCGTTATCTTCCTTATCAGCAGGAACAACAGCCTTCCTCCGTCGAGGGCCGGGAACGGCAACAGGTTCATCACCGCCAGGTTAAGGCTCAGCAGCGCCGACAGATATACGACATATATCACTCCGGCTCTCGCCGTGTCGTTGACCATGTATACTATACCTACAGGGCCGCTCAATTCCTGGGTAGACACCTGCCCGGTGATGAGCTGCTTGATGATGTCATACATCATCACCGTCATCTCACCGGTGTTCTTCACGCCATCACCTATGGCCGTGAACAGATTGTGACTCACTCTGGCGCTTATCCCGACCATAGCTCTGCCTGCCTCTTCATTGTATTCAGGCTGAGTCGAAAACGTCGCTTCCCGTCCATCCCGCATGACTGTTATATCGGTTTCCGCGCCTTCTCCGGCTCCTATCAGCGATAATATCTCTTCCCAGTCGTCGATCTTCTCTCCATTGACAGCTACGATCTCATCTCCTGCCTGAAGTCCTGCTTCATATGCCGGAGAATCGGTCTGGACTTCATCTATCACTGTAGTAGCCTGGCCTGACCAGAAAGCGATGATTATCATCAGTATCACTGCCGTCAGCAGGTTCATGAAAGATCCTGCCGCCAGCACGATAGCCCTTTGCCATGCCGGCTTGTTATTGAATGCCCGCTCGTCCTCCGAATCCTCGTCTTCTCCTTCCATGGCACAGAATCCGCCTATAGGAAGTATCCTCAGTGAATAGAGCGTCTCACCTCTCTGTCGTTTGAAAAAGGCCGGCCCCATCCCTATTGAAAATTCGTTGACCTTGACACCGCAGGCTTTGGCTGCGATGAAATGTCCGAACTCGTGAACGAATATCAGCACACAGAATATCAAAATGGCGTATATTATCGTCATCAGTCTCCTCCACTCAGATCATTTTCCTCATTTTATCTCTTATCTTCATATCTTCTTCCAATATCCCCTCTATATCCATATGGTATTTAGGCACATGCTCCTCCATGACCCTCACCAGCATATCTTGTATGTCTACGAACCTTATCTTTCCCGACAGAAACATTTCCACAAGAATCTCGTTGGCTCCATTGAGCGCCACGGGATAGCTTCCACCTCTGCGGCATGCCTCATAAGCCAGATCCACCGTCCTGAACACGTCCCTGTCAAGCTTATAGAACGTCATCCCTTCACCTAACGCTGTCAGATCCAGCCCCGGCTCTTCCTTCGGGGCTTCCAGTCTGTCAGGATATGAAAGCGCATATGCGATAGGCACCCTCATGTCCGGGTCTCCCATCTGTCCTATGACGCTGCCATCTCTGTACTCTACCGCCGAATGAAGGATGCTCTGAGGATGGACCACTACTTCTATCTTCTCCACAGGGATGTCAAAAAGCCATCTGGCCTCTATCACTTCCAGCCCCTTATTCATCATCGTCGCCGAATCTATCGTTATCTTTTTTCCCATGGACCAGTTAGGGTGAGCCAGCGCCTGCTCCAGCGTGACATGTTCCAGCTGACTGCGGCTGCAGCCTCTGAAAGGCCCGCCTGATGCTGTCAATATCACTCTCTTCACTTTCCTGACATCACTGCCCTGCAGGCATTGAAAAATAGCGCTATGCTCGCTGTCCACCGGCAAAAAAGCCACACCTCTGCGCTTCACGGCTTCCATCACCAGCTGACCGCCTACCACCAGCGTCTCCTTATTGGCGAAAGCTATATCCTTACCGGCTTCTATCGCTGCCATGGTAGGCTCCAGCCCCTTCATGCCCATCAGAGAATTGATGACCATATCGCACCCTTCCATAGATGCGATGGCTTTCAGGCCCTCGTCGCCACAGAAGACCTCCACCTTCGGGAATTCTCCCGCCAGTTCTGACGCGTCTCTCTCGCAGGCCACGCACACTGCTTCCGGTCTGAAATCAGCTATCTGCTGCCTCAGCAGCCCTACGTTCTTTTCACAGGAAAGAGCCGCCACAGAAAATGCGGCTCTGTTTCTCGATATCACATCGAGAGCCTGAGTCCCTATCGATCCCGTACTCCCCAAAATCGAAATCCTTTTCATAAATATAAGCCTCTTGAATCAATACAGCTATGCCAGATATCCCATCACCAAAACTATATAATAGTATACCATCGGTCCCGTAAACAATACGCTGTCGAACCTGTCCAGTATACCCCCGTGACCCGGTATCAGGTTGCCGTAATCCTTTATTCCCATCTTCCTCTTGAATACCGACGCAGTCAGGTCCCCGAACTGGGAAATGATCCCTCCAAGGACGCCTATTATCATGCAGTGGACGAGAACGTCATCCATGAAGAAATATCCGAACAGTCCGCTGAGCACCACGCTTCCGATAACACCTCCGACAGATCCCTCTATGGTCTTCTTAGGGCTTATATGAGGACACAACTTGTGTTTTCCCAACAAGTACCCGCTGAAATACGCCATTATATCAGTCCCGAATGCTGTGATGACGATGAGCCATACCATCAAGCCATACTGAGTCTGCTCCACCAGTGTCACATGGAATGAAAAAAACACCACATAGAATATGCCGGTAATGGTCGCCATGGCGTCCTCCAGCTTTCTATGTTCTATGTCGAACAGATACAGAAGACTGGCCACTACTACCGCGAAGGACCACAGCATATACCACTCAACGCGTCCATCGCCAAAAAGCTCCACCGCATACAACACTACAGCCGCCGCTACGGCAATGGTGAAGCTGGGCTTCACTCCCATCGCTCTGAATCCATTGTAAAATTCCCTCACGCCCATTATTCCTATGAGAAGGCAGGCGGCAAAAAGTACATATCCTCCCAGCAGCAGGATCACCAATAGCGGGAGCATGATAAGTCCCGAAAGAACTCTTGTCTTCATCTGTCATCTACCTCCGAATCTTCTGTCTCTGCTCTGATACTCAGCGATGGCTTTTTCGTATTCCTCGGGAGTGAAATCAGGCCACAGCACATCGGAAAAGACCAGTTCGCTGTAGGCACTCTGCCACAGGAGGAAATTGGAAAGGCGCAGCTCTCCGCTGGTCCTTATTATCAATTCCGGATCAGGTACATCGGCATGGAGCCGTCCTGTTGACAATTCATCCGATATCATCTCCTCAGTGATGTCTCCCGGCTGCAGCTGGCCCGCCGCCACCTTTTCGCCCAGCGCTCTGACAGCTTCTTTTATCTCGCCGCGTCCTCCGTAATTGAGGGCTATATTGAACTGCAGACCTGTATTGTCAGCAGTATCCGCCAGCGTCTTTTCCAGGCTTTTCACCGCATCCTTAGGCAGCTCGCTGTAATTACCCAGCACCTTCACCTTCACATTATTCTCCACCAGCTCCTGAAGATCGCTGTTGACATACGTCACCAGCAGCTTGAATATACCGGTGACCTCAGTAATGGAGCGCTTCCAGTTTTCGGTAGAAAAGGCGTACACCGTAAGATATTTTATCCCCAGCTTATCGGAATGATCCACGATCTTTTTCATGGCCTTCATCCCGGCGTTATGACCTGCCAGCCGCGGCAGGCCCTTGCTTTTGGCCCATCTCCCATTGCCATCCATTATGACAGCTACGTGGACGGGCATCCTCTCTTTATCGATCATATTAAAACCTGTATCTCGCAAATAGATGTGACCACCGGGCCACATCTATCTGTCATCTCACATATTTATCAACTGATTAAACTTCCATTATCTCCTTTTCCTTGTCGGCCACGATCTTGTCGATATCCTTGATAGCTTTATCCACAGCCTTCTGGATATCGTCCATGGTGTCCTTCGCGTCATCTTCGGTGAAATCACCGTTCTTTTCCATCTTCTTGACCTTGTCGTTGGCGTCTCTTCTCAGGTTCCTGATAGCCACCTTCGTGTCCTCGCCCATTTTCTTTACTGTCTTGTTCAGCTCTTTTCTTCGCTCTTCTGTCACCTGAGGTATCTGGAGCCTGATCACCTTTCCGTCGTTGACAGGATTGATGCCGATGTTGGCCGCATTGATAGCTTTCTCTATCTCAGGGATACTCTTGGGATCGAATGGAGATATCATCAATGTCCTGGGTTCCGGCACCGATATGTTGGCCAGCGCCTTCAGCGGCGTCGGCGTACCGTAATACTCCACTGTAACCTTGTCGACGAGGGCTGCATTGGCTCGTCCCGCTCTCACCGTTCCCAGTTCTTCCTTCAATACGTGCAGACTTTTTTCCACCTTTTCTTCCATGGTTTTGATATCAAAATCACTCATCTTGTTTCCTCCAAATATCATTTAATGATGGTTCCGATCTTCTCTCCGCAGACGGCTTTCATCACATTGCCTTCTTCCGCCAGAGCGAATACATGTATAGCGATATTGTTGTCCCTGCATAAGGACGCTGCCGTCGAATCCATTACTTTCAAATCCTTCTCCAGTACCTCTCTGTGGGTAAGAGACTCGTACCTGATAGCGTCCGGATTCTTCTCCGGATCGTCCGAATACACAGCGTCGACCTTCTTGGCCAGCAGAATCACTTCCGCGTCTATCTCCGCAGCTCTCAGCGCGGCTGTCGTATCGGTAGAGAAGAAAGGGTTCCCCGTTCCGGCACCGAATATGACTACTTTCCCGTGTTCCAGATGGCTCATGGCTTTTCGCCTTACATAAGGCTCCGCGACCTCCCGCATCTCAATAGCTGACTGGACTCTCGTAGGGATACCTTCCGCTTCGAACGAATCCTGAAGAGCCATGGCGTTTATCACTGTCGCCAGCATCCCCATATAGTCCGCTGTCGCCCTGTCCATGCTCTTGCCGGTACGCCCTCTCCAGAAGTTTCCGCCGCCTACTACCACGGCCACTTCGACACCCATCTGGGTGATTTCCTTTATCTGGAGCGCCACTTTCTTCAGCATTTCCTCGCTGATGCCAAAGTGATCCTCTCCCGCAAGTGCTTCTCCGCTGATCTTCAGCAGTACTCGCTTGTATTTTGCCTCCATAACTGACTCCTTAACGTGGATTTTATCATTGGTGGGACTATTATATCATAAATCAGTTCCATACGCTACCACGCTTTTAATCTATCCACACTTTCAACATGTTTCTGAGTTCTTCCATCTTGAGAGGCTTCGTCAGATATCCGTCCATCCCAACTTTCTCCGCCCTCGCCCTGTCGTCCTTGAAGGCGTTGGCCGTCATGGCAATTATAGGGATATCCTTGTCTGATCGGTTGAGCCCTCTTATCATCAGTGTCGCCTGATACCCATTCATGACTGGCATCTCTATATCCATCAACACCGCTTTATAGAACCCTTCCTCCGATTCCATGAACAGGTCCACCGCTATCTCGCCATTAGCCGCTGTTTCGGATTCATAGCCCAGATCTTCCAGATATGTGACCAGCACCTCTTTATTGTCGACGATATCCTCCGCCACCAGTACTATCTTCCTTTCCTTCAGCCTGATCTGCTCCTGCCGTTTGAAATCCTCGATATCACTTATCTTTGTCACCCCGTCGGCTATTCTGAAATCCAGATCCACAGTAACTCTGGTTCCTCTGCCTTCGGCGCTCTCTATGGATATCTCACCCTGGAGGGCGTCCACGATCTTCCTGACGATGGACATTCCCAAACCCGAACCGCTCACTTCGCTTACCCTGGCGTCATCATTCCTGACAAAGGGCTCGAATATCCTGTCCAGAAAATTCTCCGGCATCCCGATCCCGTTATCCTGACATGTGAATCTGTATGTAACCATATCGTTGTCCGGATTTTCCAGCTCCGTGACCTTTATTTCGACGAACCCACCCTGAGGAGTATACTTTATAGCGTTTGTCCCGAGATTTATCATCACCTGCATGACATGGCTGTAATCTCCGGTGACATGACCGTTGGTGACATCCCTGTCAGAAATGCGAAGTACGGTGCTCCTCTGCGACGCCAGCGGTTCGAGCATATTCTTCAGCTCGCCCATGAACTCAGCTATACCGAAATCCTGCTCCTTTATCAGCGTTTTCCCCTGCTCTATCCTGGTGATGTCGAGAACGCTGTTGACAAGCTGCGTTATATGGTCTCCCGCTTTGCTTATCTTGCAAAGACATGCTTCCACCTTTTCCCTGTCGTCGATGTGATTTCTGGCGATATCGCACATACCGATTATCACATTCAACGGAGTCCTTATCTCATGGGACATATTGGACAAAAACTCCGTCTTGGCTCTGTTGGCCCTTTCTGCTTCACTCTTCATTTCGTTCTCCCTGTGGCGGCTCCTTCGACATGATCGACAAGAGCCGCAGATATTTACAACACATATTTTATCTGGTGTGCTAAAATTTCTACAGGGTATTTAATCGACATACTATATCATATTATTATATATTATACTCTATTCAGACATTTTTCGACAAATTATTCAATCGACGCTACTTCATCCGCTCCTGCTTCACCTTGTGATCTATCACATGGCGTTTTGCCAATTCCGCCGTCACGTCCGAAAGCTCGATACCTTGTTCTACCATCATCACCATGATGTGATATGCCAAATCGGCTATCTCATATATAGTCTCTTCTTTATCGCCCTTGGCTCCGGCTATGATGACCTCCGTCGATTCTTCTCCGACCTTTTTCAATATCTTATCCATCCCTTTATCGAAGAGATATGTAGTATAGCTGCCTTCCTTAGGCTCCGTCTTCCTTCCTTCTATCATCTCATAGAGGCCTTTGTAGGAAAACGGTGTCTCATCCTCCGCCACATACTCCGTATTGAAGAAACAGCTCTCTGCTCCCGTATGGCAAGCTGGCCCCTTCTTTATCACTTCCACTACCAGAGCGTCCCTGTCGCAGTCGGAAGTTATGGAGACCACCTTCTGGGTATTGCCGCTGGTCTCTCCCTTTCTCCACAGCTGCTGTCTGCTTCTGCTGTAAAAACACGTCTTCCCTTCCCTGATCGTTGTCTCCAGAGCTTCCCTGTTCATGTACGCTACCGTCAGCACCTGCTTGCTGTAGTAATCCTGCACTATCGCCGGTATCAGTCCCTTTTCGTCGAACTTAAGCTTATCCATATCCATTTACAGTCTTACCTCCACTCCCTGTTTTCTCAGATATTCCTTGAGATCAGCTATCCTTATCTCCTTATAGTGAAAAATACTGGCAGCCAGTCCCGCGTCGATGCCCTCATGTTTGAAAAGCTCCGAAAAATCCTCCATCTTTCCGGCACCACCCGAGGCTATTATCGGGACATTGACCCTGGCTGCTATCTCGTCCAGCATCTCCAGATCGAAGCCGCCCTTGACTCCATCGGTATCGATACTGTTGACTACCAGCTCTCCGGCGCCGCTGTTGACTCCGTCTACCGCCCACTGAAGAGCGTCGATGCCCGTATCTTCCCGGCCGCCCTTTGAAAACAACCGGAAGCTGCCCTCTACCCTCTTGATGTCCATGCTGAGAACGACGCACTGATCTCCGTACTTCTTGGCCGCCTTTTCGATGATATCCGGGTTCCTTATGGCTCCGCTGTTGACACTGACCTTATCGGCGCCGCACTTGAGCACCCTGTCGAAATCGTCCAGTGTATTTATCCCGCCTCCTACGGTCAGAGGGATGAATATCTCCGAAGCGACTTTCTTCAATATATCCGTAAAGAGACTTCTTTCCTCGACACTGGCGGTGATATCGTAGAAAACCAGCTCGTCGGCGCCTTCCTCGTTATAAAACCTCGCCATCTCAACAGGATCCGAAACATCTCTTATCCCTTCAAAGTTTTTGCCTTTTACGACTCTTCCGTTCCTCACATCCAGACACGGTATTATCCTCTTGGTAATCACGCTCTTTCCTCCTTCTGCCGGGCCAGCTCCACAGCCTTCTCCAGGTCAAGCTTTCCGCTGTATATGGCCTTCCCCAGGATAGCCGCCGATACGATATCCTTAAGCTCTGTTATCTCCTCTTCAAAACTGATCCCTCCCGACGCTACCACTTCCAGACCTTCTATATCTTTCAATTTTCTATACGCGTCCATGTTAGTGCCTTCAAGACCTCCATCTTTCGAAATATCAGTATATATTACCGTCTTCACACCGATACTCGAAAGATGACGGCAGAAATCGAAGCTTTTCCTGTCGGTGATCTCCTTCCATCCATTGACTGCCACATAGCCATCCCTGGCATCGACACCCACGGCGATCTTCTCTCCGTATTTTTTCACCATCTCTTCCAGGAATCCCGGATCCCTGACGGCTACAGTCCCCAGTATCACCCGGCCCACGCCTATGTCAAGGTACTGTCTGATTCGCTCCTCGTCTCTTATTCCTCCGCCTACTTCCACGAACATATCGACACCCTGAACGATCTCTTTTATCGTCTCGTAATTGACCAGCTTCCCGTCCTTGGCTCCGTCCAGGTCGACCACATGGAGGCAGTCAGCGCCTTTCGCTTTGAAAGCCCTCGCCACATCCGCCGGATCATCGCTGTAGACTGTCATCTTATCGTAGTCTCCCTGAAAAAGTCTTACGGCCTTTCCATCTCTCAAATCTATCGCGGGAAAAATCTTCATAAGTACATTATACCTCCATAAATGCTCTCAATATATTCAGTCCCACATCTCCGCTCTTTTCCGGATGGAACTGGGTCCCGTAGATCCTGCCGTTCCTCACGGCGCCTGTTATCTTTATTCCATACATGGAGTCAGCGATAACACTGTCGGCGCAGTCCTTCCCATAGTAGCTGTGGACGTAATATACACAGTCTCCCTGCTTTATGTACTTGAACAGAGGCTCCTCCTGCGCGAATCTCAGCGCGTTCCATCCTATGTGGGGTACCTTGAGACCCTCTATCCCTTCTTTCTTCAGATCTTCATCTATGGACGCGATGACTCCGTCTATAAGTCCCAGGCCCTGATGGATACCGTACTCATGGCTTTCTCTGAACAACAGCTGCATGCCAAGACATATCCCGAGCAATGGTTTTCCCCGGGCCGTCTCATCCATTATCGTATCTACCAGACCTGTGGCCCTGAGCTTGGCGATGGCGTCCTCAAAGGCGCCTACCCCCGGCAATATTATCCTGTCAGCAGCCTCTATATCTTCCTTTTTACCAGTGACCCTGGTCTCAGCCCCCAGGTACCGCAGCGAGGCTGTCAGTGAGAACAAGTTTCCCACACCGTAATCTATTATAGCTATCATCACAAAACTCCTTTTGTCGACGGTATCTCGTCGGCGTATTCCTTCTCGATTGCACAGGCCTGTCTCAGCGCCCGGCCCATTCCCTTGAAAACAGCTTCTATGATATGATGGGAATTCTCGCCTGCCAGCATCCTGAGATGTATCGTCAATCCCATCTCCCTGGCCATGGCCTCCACAAATTCCTTCACCAGCTCAGTATCGAAATCACCCACTTTCTGGGTCGGTATATCCACATCGAAGATCACGCAGCTTCGTCCGCTTATATCCAGAGAACACAACACCAGCGCCTCGTCCATCGGCAGCAGCATACTGCCGTACCTGTATATCCCTCTTTTGTCCCCGAGAGCTTCCCTGAAAGCGCTCCCCATTGCTATCCCTATATCTTCAACCGTATGATGGTAATCCACCTTTGTATCGCCTTCGCACTCCACGGCTATGTCGAATCTTCCGTGACGGGTAAACAGCTCCAGCATGTGATCGAGGAAACCACATCCCGAATCTATCTCATAAGCGCCTGTCCCGTCTATTTCGAGGGCCAGAGCTATTTTAGTCTCCTTTGTGTCTCTGACTATCTTTTTCCTTCTCATCGGTAATCTCCTTTACGTGTTTTTACGCACTCTCCCGGCCTTCATGCCCAGCGACCCCTTTCTGTCTCCCTATATACTTTCCAGTATCTTCCGGGTCGCTGATATCAGCAGTTCCATTTCTTCCGGAGTGCCTATGGTTATTCTAACATAATCGGCTATCTTTTCATCCTTAAAATGTCTCACGATTATATCATATTTCCTCAGCTCGTTGAAAAACCTTTCGCCTCTCATCCTGTCGCTGGCAGCGAACACGAAATTGGCTTTTGACGGGAGGACCCTGAACCCCAATCCTTTCAATTCCTCCACGAAGTGTTCTCTTGTATCGATGATCTTTTTTCTGGTCGTCTCAAAGTATCCCCTGTCCTTCATGGCCTCAGCTCCGGCCAGGATGGACAAACGGTTCAGATTGTACGGATTGAAGCTGAACTTTATCCTGTTCAGATCCTCGATGAGCTCCTCGCTTCCCATAGCGAATCCTACTCTGGCTCCTGCCAGGCTCCTTGATTTTGAAAGGGTCTGTACCACCAGCAGGTTATCGTATCTGTCTATCAGTCCCACGGCGCTGTCGGCTCCGAAATCCACATAAGCCTCATCTATTACGACCAGGTTGTCTCTGTTGTTCTCCAGTATATCCTCTATCTGAGAAAGCTCCAGAGCCATTCCCGTCGGCGCGTTAGGGTTGGTTATGACTATCGTACCATCGGCACCATAGTAATCTTCCGGTCTCACGGAAAAATCATCGCCTAACGGGACCTTCACACCTTCCGCGCCGAAGATATCGCAATAGACAGGGTAAAAGCTGTAGCTTATCTCCGGATACCACACTTTGCCTGTCTTGCCTCGAAAAGCCATGAAAATAAAAGCCAGGATCTCATCCGAACCGTTCCCGGCGATGACCTGCTCCTGTCTTATCCCGTAAAAATCAGCGATGGCTTCTGTCAGCAGCGATGCCGCCGGCTCCGAATACAGCCTGAGTTTCTTTGCCTCATCGCTGTTTATGACATCCACTGCTCCCGGTGCCGGCTCATAAGGGTTCTCGTTAGTATTGAGTTTTATCAATCTTCCCAGCGTCTTCGGCTGTTCCCCCGGAGTATATGGCTCCAATGTCTGAAATCTGTCTCTCAAAAATCTGCTCATTTTACCTTCTCCCCCAGTTTCCTAAGCATATCGCTTATCATCTCGTTTTCGAATTTAAAACTGGTCTTGTTGGCAATGAATCTGGCGCTGATATCCCGGAACTCCTCTATCACTTTCAGATGATTCTCCTTCAGCGTATTCCCCGTCTCCACTATATCAACTATCACATCCGAAAGGCCCAATATAGGCGCCAATTCTATGCTCCCGTTGAGTTTTATTATCTCTATGTCTCTGTTCCTGCTTCCATAGAAGTCTTTAGCTATATTTACGTATTTGGTAGCTACCCGCAATGTCCTGTCTGGATCCTCCACATATCCTTCCGGAGCGGCGACAGCCATCCTGCACTTTCCTATCTTCAGATCCAGCAATTCATATACATCGGATTTATTTTCCAGCAATATGTCTTTTCCGACTATACCCACATCAGCTGCCCGGTGCTCCACATATATCGCCACATCGCTGGGCTTTACCAGCAAATATCTAACATTTTTCTCCGGACTTTCAAACACCAGCTTTCTGTTCTGCTCATAATATCCAGGACAATCATATCCTATTGACGCCAGCATATCGTATACCTGGTCGCCCAGCCTTCCTTTAGGCAGCGCTATATTCAACATTTATTCGTCCTCCTTTACCGTCATCCCATCTCTGAGCCTGTACTTATACCTGTACCTGAGACACGCGGGCGCTTCAGTCTCAGCCCTTACCGACATACCTTCCTTCTGCAGCCCCTGGACAGCCTTGAGCACCGCCGCTATCGGCTCTCCTTCATCATACAGCAACAGAGAGTCCACATCGTATCGGGATACTTCCGCCTCTCCTTTTGTCAGCTCATCCAGATATATGGCGAAGCCTACAGCTCCGGCGTCTTTGCCAAAGAGGCCCATCGCTTTGTCGTACTGACCGCCCGCAAGCACACATCCCGGCAGATTCCTTATATATCCGCGGAAAATTATGCCGTTGTAGTAATCGATATCGTTGACCATGGACAGATCGAGCTGGATGTTCCTGGAATACCCCAGGCTTCTGAGAGCGTCACAATACTCTCCCAGCTCTTCCAGATCAGCCAACATCTTATCGTTGACGGCCATGGCCCTTGCTTTTTTGATAGTCTCCCTCATCGGTCCATACAAGAATGGTATCTGCCTCAGCACCGAGGCTCTTTCCTCATCCAGCCCGGCTGCGGCAGCTATCCGCTCTATCCCTGTCATGTTTTTCTGCCTTATGTTGTTGAGAAGCTCTCCGTACAGACCTTCCTCCAGCCCCAGCTGATCCAGGAAGTCGACGGTATAATGCATGTGAGAGATCTCCAACAGATAATCAGGGTCTATGGTCTTGAGAGATTTGGCGGCCAGCGTCATGACTTCCAGGATGCTGTACTTATCTATCCTGCCCATGTACTCCAGCCCCATCTGGTTTATCTCCTTGAAGCAGTGGCTTTCCCTGTTCTCCCTGTATACGTTCTCTATGTAATAGAGCTTTTCGCTCTTATCCCTTGTGGCGCCGGTATTGTTGATGACGCTCAGCGTAACGTCCGGCTTCATTGCCAGCAGCCTGCCGTCCAGGTCGGTGAAAGTCAGCACCTTATCGCCTGTAAAAAAGTCCCTGTTAGTGGCATAGAGGGAATACTCCTCGAATTTGCTTATCTTGTATTTCTTATAGCCGTACTTCTCATAAAGGCCTCTCAGCTCCAGAGTAGCCCTCTCGTCCGGCTTCAGATTGTACTTCATATCTATTCTCCTTCCGGCTTCTGCCTCATTCGCATTTAAGCTTTGTTTCACAGCCAACGCTTTATCGCATTAAAGCATTACTTCGTTACTGTTGTATAGTATACACCAGCGTATCACCTTTGTCCAGCCCTGTAAGCACAAAAAACTAAAAAGGCTCCGTCTTTTCCGGAGCCTTGATCCTTCACCGTTTCCTGTTTATGACTGATGCCAGATACGCCGCTCCGAATCCATTGTCGATATTGACTATCCCCACACCGTTGGCGCAGCTGTTGAGCATGGAAAGGAGCGCTGACAGACCTCCCAGATTAGATCCATAACCTATGCTGGTGGGAACAGCTATCACCGGAGTATCCACCAATCCTCCAACTACACTGGCCAGAGCACCTTCCATTCCCGCGACCACGATCACCACGTCAGCGGCTCTTATCCTGTCCAGTTTGGCGAAGAGTCTATGTATCCCTGCTACTCCCACATCGTATATCCTGTCCACATCGTTGCCCAGGATATCCGCTGTGACAGCCGCCTCTTCGGCCACCGGTATGTCGGCGGTACCCGCCGTCACTACGGCGACTTTTTTCCGTTCTCTGTTATCATTGCCGTCATCATCCCCTAACGCAGCTATTATCCGTGCCGTCTCAAAATACACAGCATCCGGCAGGATTTCCCTGACCACATCGAAATCCCTGCGGCTGGCTCTCGTCCCCATGATGCTGCCACCGCCTCCAGCCAGCTGAGCCATGATGTCACGGATCTGCTCCGACGTCTTCCCCTGACAAAAGACTACTTCGGGAAAGCCTGTTCTCAGCGCTCTGTGATTGTCGACGCTGGCAAATCCCATATCCTTGAACGGCAAATCCTTCAACTCCTCACAGGCTTCCTCCACATCTACTTCTCCGCTCTTCACCTGCTCCAGCAGTTTTCTCAAATGCTTATCATCCATATCTCTAACCTTTCCTTTTTATTTTATCATCCGCTTCTCGCTCACGATCATATCAGGTCTGACATCGTGTACCTCCGCAGGCAGCTCCTTCACGATCTGAAAATCATAACACACCGCTATAGTCCTGTCATTTTTACGTCCGGTGAGGAACCTATCGTAATATCCCCCGCCATAACCTATCCTGTCGCGTCTTTCAGAGAATACCGTCCCCGGCATTATCACCAAGACCGGCGTTTGCTCCGTCAACGCTGTCAACGGCTGCGCCGCCGATCCGCCCGGTTCTCTTATGCCAAAGGACCCCGTCGTCATCTCCATATCCTCATCCCATCGATAAAAGGTGAGGATCTCTCCTTCCACCTTCGGTATCCAAAGCGTCTTTCCGTCCTTCCTCGCCTGTTTCTCCATGAGAGTCACCTCCACCTCATTTCTTACAGGCATATAAAGACATATATTTCCCGCCTTCTCATAGGCTTCCGTTTCGGCGATGACGGCGCATATCCTTTCCGAGCAGCGCCGCACTTCCTCCTGCGTAAGGCAGTCTCTTGCCTTCAGCATTTCCTTTCGCATTTCCTTTTTGCTTTTCATATCCATATATTATCAAACTTTCCCGCGCTTTACAATCTATAAGAAATATGGTATCATTTAATGCGGTAATATTACAATCAAGAACAGAAAGGTGGGACCACAAGTGAAGAGGATAAAAACTTTAGTATCGCGCGATCTGGAAAAATCCGCTAAGACAGGCGGCTGCGGTGAATGCCAGACTTCATGTCAGTCGGCCAGCAAGACTTCCTGCAGCGTTGCAAATCAGCAGTGCGAGAAGTGCAAGAACTAGCGGAATCGTTTCAAACGATATCTGACACGACCAAGATAACGACTGCTGCATCTTTCTGAGAGATGCAGCTGTTTTCATGTATATGACATTTTTCGGAGGAATAAATGGTACACCAATATAAGATGAATGGATATAACATCGTTCTCGATTCCGAGAGCGGGTGCATACATACTGTGGATGACGCGGCGTACGACGCGATAGAGCTGTACGGGAAGAAGAAACCTGCAGATGAGATAATCTCCACGATCTCCTCCCGTTACAGCATCAGCACAGCTGAGGTGGAGGAGGTACTGGATGATATCGAGACCCTGAAGAAAGAGCGCAAGCTGTTCACCGAGGATCTGTTCTCAGGCAGCGCGGAGCTGTTCAAGGAAAGGCAGTCTGTGGTGAAAGCCATCTGTCTCCACGTAGCCCACGCTTGCAACATGACATGCGAATACTGCTTCGCCGGCGATGGCGAATACAGCGGCCAGCGCGCTATCATGAGCTACGAGACCGGCAAACGGGCCCTTGATTGGCTCATCGAGAATTCCGGCACAAGAAAGAATCTGGAAGTGGACTTCTTCGGGGGCGAACCGCTGCTGGACTTCGACGTGGTCAAGAAGCTGGTAGCCTACGGCCGGATCCGCGAGAAGGAAAGCGGCAAGAACTTTCGCTTTACCCTGACTACCAACGGTATGCTTCTGAGTGACGAGGTCATCGACTTCCTCAATGAGGAAATGAGCAACGTGGTCATCAGTCTGGACGGACGTAAAGACGTCAACGACAATATGCGCAGGACCCACAGCGGTGAAGGCACTTATGACATCATACTCCCCGCGTTCAAAAAACTGGCCCAGTCCAGGGGGCAGCGCGATTACTATGTCCGCGGCACTTATACTCACTACAACACCGATTTTGCCAGCGACGTCCTCCATATGGCAGATCTGGGATTCAAAGAGCTTTCCATCGAACCGGTCGTTGCTCCCGCAGATGCTCCATACGCGCTCCGGGAATCGGACATCCCCAAGCTGCTGTCGGAATATGAGCGACTGGCCTGCGAGATGCTGGAAAGGAAACGGGAGGGTAAAGGACGTGATTTCACATTCTATCACTACATGATAGACCTGACAGGCGGCCCCTGTATCGTCAAGCGAGTATCCGGCTGCGGCGTAGGTACTGAATATGTGGCTGTTACGCCTGCAGGTGACCTCTATCCTTGTCACCAGTTCGTAGGTGACGAAAAATTCCTGCTGGGCAATATCTACGACGGCATCACCAACAGTCAGGTGTGCGACGAGTTTAAGAGCTGTAACGTCTATTCCCACGAAGAATGCTCCGACTGCTTTGCCAAATTGTACTGCAGCGGAGGCTGTGCCGCCAACGCCTATCACACTACCGGCTCCATCACCGGCGTATACGATCTGGGATGCCAGCTTCACAAAAAGCGTATAGAGTGCGCTATAATGCTGAAGGTAGCCGAAATGGAAGAGGACCTGTAACGATCCATTTCAACAAAAATGGCATACCTCTGCACATTGCAAAATTGCCCGCCGCGAACGGATCTCATTCACGGCGGGCAATTATTCATCCTTCACTACAGGTCGGGGCATCCCCCGCCCGGATTAGCTTTAATAGTTCTCTGCGTGGATCTCAAAATAGCTCTGAGGATGCTTACATGTAGGGCATACTTCCGGAGCCTTCGTTCCTACGATGATATGTCCGCAATTCCTGCATTCCCAAACCTTCACATCGCTCTTTTCGAATACCGCCGCAGTCTCAACATTGTTGAGGAGCGCTCTGTATCTCTCTTCGTGATGTTTTTCGATAGCCGCTACAAGTCTGAACTTAGCTGCCAGTTCCGGGAATCCTTCTTCGTCAGCGGTCTTTGCAAACCCGTCATACATATCTGTCCACTCATAGTTCTCACCTTCCGCAGCAGCCTTCAGGTTAGCAGCCGTATCACCGATTCCTTCCATTTCCTTGAACCACATCTTTGCGTGTTCCTTCTCATTATCGGCCGTCTTCTGGAATAACGCGGCGATCTGCTCATAACCTTCCTTTTTCGCGACAGACGCGAAATACGTGTACTTGTTTCTTGCCTGTGATTCTCCGGCAAACGCTTCCATCAAATTCTTTTCCGTCTGTGTTCCTGCATACTTGCTCATTTTAAACCTCTTTTCTGCGCTGCGGCTGTTACCCCACACGGCGCGCGTATCGCAGCACTGATTTTGCGCGCGTCGTGATATCGATCACTTTTCGAAGACGTCTACGATGACATTTCCTTCCTGCACTTGTCGCACAGATAATGGATGTTGAGATCATACGACTCAATAGCGAGTCCCGTCTCCCTTTCCAGCTTTTCCGACAGATCCTCAAGATGTACATCGGTCAGCCTGCCACACCTGTCACATACCAGATGGTCATGTCGAGTGTTCCTGTCATAGCGATCAGGACTTCCATCCAGCTTTACACGCCGCACCATCCCTTCCGCCACCAGAGCGTTCAGATTATTGTAAATGGTAGCCAAAACTATCCTTGGCGCCTGTTCCTTCGCTCTTAAGAAAATCTGCTCGGCGGTCAAATGTTCTTCAGACGCGTAAATGATCTCCATTATCATTTTTCCGTTTTTCGTCATGAAATCGCCTTCTTTTGATTTAGAATTATTCCATTTTTAATTATACGCTCTTTCAGATCAAAGTCAAGAGGTTTTTATGAACTTTTACGTCCTACCTTCCAGCCTTTCCGAACAGCCTCCTTGCCATGATGCCCTGTTTGACGATGACTATCCACAGAACCACTGCGACGACGACACATCCGACACATATGACAGAAAGTCCTGTCAGATAACTGTTCCAGCTCAGTGTAGCCAATGACGCGCCGACAGTCCCCACTATATTCAGTATGAAATTCACCATTGCACTGGCGGCTCCCGCCACACGTGAATACTGCTCTAAAAGCACTACCATTCCCAGTGCTCTTATCATGCCCTCCGCAATTATAAAAGGTATCGTCGACAGCAGGAACATCACCGGCGCCATCCCTCCTACAGTCGGCAGCATGATACCCGACAACAGGATGAGTCCGAAGCACACTTCACATGCCCTGCCGGTGGACGATATCTTCGTTATCACCATGTACAGGAACGGAGCCACACAGGAAACGGCTGCTCCCAATGCGTAAAATACACTGTACTCAAGGTTGGACACACCGAAATCGTTAAAATATATATAAGAGCACACGGAGATGTACGCCCACATCGGTATCGTAAGCACAGCCATCATCCCTGCAAATACAGCGAAAGGCTTGTCCTTTGCCGTATTTAGCGTATCCTTTATTGCCATGACTGTACTTTCAGATGTCCTCACCTCCTTCGGCCACGTTTCCCTGGCCGCCACGATAAACAGCGACGGGATCACCGACAGGCCCGCGATAAAAATGAACAGCCAGTGCCAGCTGAAATGGCTGATGATAAAAGATCCCAGAGATGGAGCTATCATCGGTCCCGCTATAGCGGCCGACTGCAACACCGTCATGATATTCTTGAACTTTATCCCCGAAAACGAATCCTTTATCATGGCTGTCGTCACCGTCAGTATTATCCCGTTCCCCAATCCGGCAACACCCCTCACCACAATGAGGAATTCGACACCTCCCGCAAAAGTACACAAAAAAGTAAACAGGACGCTCAGCAGCGCTCCCAGCATAAATACCGGCTTTCTTCCGTACTTGTCGCTGAAAGGCCCTCCTACCAGCGTTCCCACAGCCGTCGTCACGATCCCCACCGTAAGAGTCAGATTCAGATAACTTGCTGACACACTGAACTCTTCCTGCAATACAGGCAGCGCCGGCAGATATATGTCCAACGACATCCATACCACCGCTGTCAGCACCATGATCGCAATCGAAAACAGCGCCGAACCCTCGCGCTGTTCATTCATCATATCCTTTCCCTTTTCCATAAATCCTCACAATCCTGCATCTATATCTGTATTTATCTTCTTAATTATACAGGAGCCGTTGCCCGAAGACAATCCCCAACAGTCTACTCCCTCGCACCGTCGCCCTTCTCGCCTGCTTTTTACCTACATTTTTGATTTCCAAATAAATGTAGGTAAAATCCAATGGGTTTGAGTAATCTGGACTTTTTTTGTAAAGGGCTGAGAAGGTGCTTTTTCAGCTTTAATGGACTCATCATGGTCGTAAAGGCCCGCAAACGTTAAAAAAAAATACCTACATTTCGTCAAAACTCAATAATGTAGGTAACATCTGCCCGAATATTGACAAAAGCGCCATACGATCATTTATCGCAGCCCCTGTATGCCTTTATGCAAAGAACTGTTTTTATACAGTGCTATCTTTGCCTCCAAAAAAGGAGCCCCGCACTAACGGTCGTTTTTCGTTAATGCGAGAGCCCCCTCTATGCTTTTAATTAACAGCGTGTCACACGCCTATGCGTTCTTCTGAGTTATAGCTGCCTGCGCTGCCGCGAGCCTTGCGATAGGCACTCTGAACGGCGAGCAGGATACGTAGTGGAGTCCGATCTCATTGCAGAAAGCGATAGACTTCGGATCTCCGCCGTGTTCTCCGCAGATACCCAGCTTGATGTTAGGCCTTGTCTGTTTTCCGAGCTCTACAGCCATCTTGACCAGCTTTCCTACGCCTACCTGATCTATACTCTGGAACGGATCGTCGTCGAAAATACCCTTATCGAGGTATTCCTTGATGATCTTTCCGGTATCGTCTCTGGAGAAGCCAAATGTCATCTGAGTGAGGTCGTTCGTTCCGAAGGAGAAGAACTCGGCTTCCTTGGCGATCTCATCAGCCGTAAGTGCAGCTCTAGGGATCTCTATCATCGTTCCTACCATGTAGTCGAACTTGACACCCTCAGCTTCCATTACGGATTCCACCGTCTTCACAACGGTAGCCTTTACGTCTGCCAGCTCCTTTTCTATCCCAACCAATGGGATCATGATCTCAGGAACGATATCGAGACCTTTTTCCTTCCTGACTTCGATAGCAGCCCTGATGATGGCTTCCGCCTGCATCTCGGCGATCTCAGGATAAGTTACAGCCAGTCTGCAGCCTCTGTGTCCCAGCATAGGGTTGAACTCGTGGAGTTCTTCAGCCTTCTTGGCCAGCTTCTCGTATGGTACGTTTATCTGTTCCGACAGCTCGTGAAGCTCCTCATCGGTATGCGGGATAAACTCGTGGAGAGGTGGATCCAGCAGTCTGATGGTAACAGGTCTGTCTCCCATCACCTCGTAGATACCCTTGAAGTCACCCTTCTGGTAAGGCAGCAGGAATTTGAGAGCTTCTCTTCTCTCTTCTTCCGTATCAGCCATGATCATCCTTCTGATGGCCGGGATCCTCTCCTCTTCAAAGAACATGTGCTCTGTCCTGCAGAGACCTATTCCCTCAGCGCCGAATTCAACGGCCTGCTTGGCGTCTCTAGGGTTGTCGGCATTCGTCCTTATCTTGAGGGTCCTGATCTCGTCAGCCCACGACATGATCTTAGCGAAGTCGCCCGACAGTTCAGGAGGAACAGTCTTCACCTGACCGTTGAGCACATCGCCTGTACTTCCGTTCAGAGAAATATAGTCTCCCTCTACCATCTTGTACTGACCGACTTCGAGAGTCTTATTGTCTTCGTCCACCTTTATTTCGGCACAGCCCGATACGCAGCATTTACCCATGCCTCTGGCAACTACAGCAGCATGAGACGTCATGCCGCCTCTGGCTGTAAGTATACCTTCAGCCGCTACCATTCCCGCCAGGTCCTCAGGCGATGTTTCCAGTCTTACCAGTACTACCTTCTCTCCGTTTGCCGCGGCGGCTTCCGCGTCGGCGGCGTTGAAGTAGATCTTTCCTGTCGCGGCTCCCGGCGAAGCAGGCAGACCCTTCGTCAGCTTTTCCGCCTTAGCCAGTTCGTCAGCGTCGAACATCGGGTGGAGCAGCTGATCTATCTGCGACGGTTCTATCCTCATCACAGCAGTCTCTTTATCTATGAGTCCTTCAGCTTCCATGTCGACAGCGATCTTAACAGCTGCCGGAGCCGTTCTTTTTCCGTTCCTTGTCTGGAGCATATAGAGCTTTTCTCTCTCAACAGTAAACTCCATATCCTGCATATCTCTGTAATGGTTTTCCAGAAGCTCGGCTATCCTTACAAACTCTTTATATACATCCGGGAAAGCCTGCGCCATCTCTGCGATAGGCTGAGGCGTCCTGATACCTGCGACCACGTCTTCGCCCTGAGCATTCACCAGGAATTCACCGAACAGCGCCTTTTCTCCCGTAGCGGCGTTTCTCGTAAAGGCAACGCCTGTACCTGAAGTATTTCCCATGTTTCCGAAAACCATCGACTGCACATTTACCGCGGTCCCGATGCTGTCAGGGATATCATTGAGCTTTCTGTAAAGGATGGCTCTGTCGTTGTTCCAGGATCTGAATACAGCCATTATCGCTTCCATCAGCTGATCCTTAGGCTCCTGCGGGAATTCTCTCCCCATCTCTTCCTTTACGAGGGCTTTATATCCTACGATGATCTCCTTCAGATCGTCAGTAGTGAGATCAACGTCCGATGTACAGCCCTTCTCATCTTTCTTTCCGTCAAATATGGCGTCGAATTTTCTCTTGTCGATCTCCATCACGACGTCACCGAACATCTGGATGAATCTTCTGTAGCTGTCATAAGCAAATCGAGGATTTTCAGTAAGAGCCGACAGACCTTCTACTGTTTCATCATTTAATCCCAGATTCAAAATGGTGTCCATCATTCCCGGCATCGAGATCTTCGCCCCTGAACGAACAGAAACCAGAAGAGGATTTTCCACATCGCCGAACTTCTTTCCGGAAACATTCTCAAGTTCTTCCATCTTCTCGAAAATAGCCGCAACGATATCATCGCCGATAGTTTTTCCTTCTTCATAATATCTGTTGCAAGCTTCCGTAGTTACCGTGAATCCGAAAGGCACCGGCAGTCCGATCTTGGTCATCTCCGCCAGGTTGGCGCCCTTTCCGCCCAGAAGATCTCTCATATCCTTCGAGCCTTCATTAAATGAATAAACAAACTTTTTCATATTACCTTATACTCTCCTCGCTTTAATCATTAAAAGATTAACCTTTGTTCTATATATTCTCTGACCTGATCTACAGGTATTCGAATCTGTTCCATCGTATCTCTGTCCCTTATAGTCACGCATCCGTCGTTTTCCGTATCAAAGTCCACGCAGATGGAGAACGGCGTACCGATCTCGTCTTCCCGCCTGTATCTCTTCCCTATGGATCCCGTCACATCGTAATCCACAGAAAAATATTTCGCCAGTTCCTCGTAGATCGGCTCAGCTACAGGTGCCAGCTTCTTCGCCAGCGGCAGCACGGCCGCCTTGAACGGAGCCAGCGCCGGATGAAGTCTCAGCACAGTCCTGACATCTTCCTTTCCCTTGCTGTCCGTCAGCACTTCCTCGTCGTAGGCGTCCGTCAGGAAGGCCAGCGCCACACGGTCCGCCCCGAGAGACGGCTCTATGCAGTAAGGGATATACTTTTCGTTGGTCTCAGGATCCATATATCTCATATCCTGTCCTGAATGCTCCATGTGCTGCTTCAGGTCAAAGTCCGTCCTGTCGGCGATGCCCCACAGCTCGCCCCAGCCAAACGGGAATCTGTATTCGATATCAGTAGTAGCGTTGCTGTAATGGGAAAGCTCCTCCTGATCGTGATCTCTCAGCTTTATGTTCTCTTCCTTCATTCCCAGCGACTTGAGGAAATTCACGCAGTACTCCTTCCAGTAGGCGAACCACTCCAGATCAGTCCCCGGCGCGCAGAAGAACTCCAGCTCCATCTGCTCGAACTCCCTCGTCCTGAAGATGAAATTGCCCGGCGTTATCTCGTTTCGGAAGGATTTACCCACCTGAGCGATGCCGAAGGGGATCTTTTTCCTGGAAGTACGCTGCACGTTTTTAAAATTCACGAATATGCCCTGAGCAGTTTCCGGTCTCAGGAAAATCTCCGCCTTGGAATCCTCGGTAACGCCCTGGAACGTCTTGAACATCAGATTGAACTGCCTGATTCCCGTGAAATCGCTCTTGCCGCATTCAGGGCATTTTATCCCCTTCTCTTCTATGAAGGACTGCAGCTTTTCATTGGACCAGCCGTCTACGGTGACATCGTCCATCCCGTTTTCCTTGAGCCAGCCTTCGATGAGCTGGTCGGCTCTGAATCTGGCCTTACAGCTCTTACAGTCTATCAAAGGGTCTGCAAAGCCTCCCACGTGCCCTGAAGCCACCCAGGTCTGCGGGTTCATCAGTATCGCCGCGTCGAGACCTACGTTGTACTTGGATTCCTGCACGAATTTTCTCCACCAGGCCTTCTTGATGTTGTTCTTGAACTCCACTCCGAGGGGACCGTAATCCCATGTGTTGGCAAGCCCTCCGTAGATCTCCGAACCGGGATATATGAATCCCCTGTTCTTGGCGAGGGCTGTCAGCTTTTCCATTGTCACTTCTCTGCTCATGTTTTCTTTCTTCCTTTATGCTGTTTATTTTTCTTCTTTTTCCGCGGCGTCTTCCTTTTCTTCTCCAGCCTCCGCCGCGGCTTCTTCAGCTACCATATCGGCTGCCTCAGCTATATCGTCCACTTCGATAGAAGTCTCGTCTTCAGCCTCTATGCCTGCATCTGTATCATCCTCGTCGAAGCACTCGGAAAAATCTATTTCTTCAGAGTCCTTCCTTATCTTGTTGACAGCTTCTTCTGCCTTTTCCTTCCCCTTCTGATACATCTGGTTGCCTTTTTCCTTGACCTCATCCATGACAGTGCTGCTCTTTTCCACCACCGTTCCCATGGCGTCCGTCACCGCGTCACTGACATCGATGATAGTTCCGTCATTTTTGATCACTTCTATGGTACACTTGAATCCGAAAGCCGCTACTACCGCGACTACAGAAGCGAGAGGCGCTATGACCACTCCCACGATGCCAGCGTTGACAGGCACATTGAGGACCATCTCATCATCCTTCTTCACCTGTATCCTGGCCACGTTGCCTTTCTGTACCAGCTCCTTGATGCTCTCGAAAAGGGCTTCTCCTTTCTTACCGAATCCTCTCTTCCTGTCTCCTGCGTTTATGGTCTCTTCTATTGCTATTATCGCGTCAACTACGCTGCCGTCGGCTTCTTCCAGCGCGGCTTTGGCTTCAGCATAGGTAACACCTGTTCTGTCTTTCACCAGTTCGATCTTTTCCAATGTGATTTCCATACTCTACCTCCTGTTAATCTTTAGATTTATATAAGCTTTTCGCTTTTAAGATCAGAAACGTCCAGGTAATAAGCCGCATACTCCCTTATTATCTCCTGCAGCAGCTTCCCGGCATCCTCTTTCAGCGCGATATTTTCCAGTTTCTTCAGTGGATTCACTGTAAAATACTTTAATATATCTAATATACCAAATTTTATGTCATAAATCAACGCATGGGGTCCTAAATTTTCCATGGCCTGAAAACAGTCCCGGCAGATAACTCCCCCCTCCTCGACGCTGAATTTGAACGCCGGCTTCTCCTCTCCGCAGATTGCACAGCGTTCCAGCTGTGGCATCACTCCCGTGTATCTGAACACCTTGGTCTGGTACGCTAATACCAGAGTGCCGATACCTTTGTCTCTGTTTTCCAGCAGATCGAAGAAATCTATCAGCAGGCTGAATATACCTGGAGACGGGACTTCCTCCGCCAGCACCCGCTCGGTGAATTCCAGCACGTACGCCCCGTTCATGTACTTGTCCACATCTTCTCCTATACCATAGTAGCTCTTCAATACTTCGGCTCCGTTGATATTGTAGCTATCCCTGTTCTTGAAGAGTTCGTATCTGCCATAGGTGAATGGTCTGAGAGCCAGGGAACTCTTTCCCTTTCCCCTTTCGTTCAGCCCCGTGCCCGCGCTTATCTTTCCGTATTTCTTGGAAAAGAGCAGTATCATCCGCCTGCCATATGAAGTTTTCACCTGTCTCAGCACGATCCCTTCTGTATCGGTCAGCAAATCTCCCACCTAGTCCTTATATCCGAAATCGGAGAGAGCCACATCACTGTCTCTCCAGTTTTCCTTCACTTTCACCCACAGCTCCAGGAATACCTTCGTTCCCAGCAAAGCCTCTATCTCTTTCCTGGCGCTCTTTCCTATCCCCTTCAGCTTCCTTCCGCCTTTTCCTATTATCATCCCCTTATGGGATCTCTTCTCGCAATAGATGACGGCGCTTATCCTGGTCATATCCTTTTCTTCTCTGAACAGCTCGATATTGACAGCCACTCCGTGAGGGATCTCGTCCTGCATATACATCAATATCTTCTCTCTTATTATCTCACTGACGACGAATCTCTCAGGATTTTCCGTCACCATATCATCAGGGAAATACATAGGCCCTTCATCCATGAAGCCCACGACGGACTTTATCAGAACGTCGATATTCTTTCCCTCTTTGGCCGAGACACCAATGATATCCTCAAAGATCCCCACTGCTTCGTATTCTTTGTATATCTTCTCGAATACGTCCGGCGGCATTTTATCTATCTTGTTTATCACCAGTAATTTAGGCGTCGTCACGTCATCCAGCAGCTCAACTATATACTTGTCCCCCGGTCCTTTTGAAAGCTCCTCGTCCACCATCAGCACAACAGCATCCACTTCCCTCAAAGTGCCGGTAGCCGCGTCAGTCATATACTCTCCCAGCTTCGTCCGCGGCCTGTGGATGCCCGGTGTATCTATGAAAACTATCTGTACATCTTCATCCAGCTCACCGTCAGCATAATGGGTATAGATGCCCCGGATGGTATTCCTCGTAGTCTGAGGCTTATCGGTGGTTATGGCGATCTTTTCACCCAATATCCCGTTGAGCAACGTCGATTTCCCTACGTTAGGTCTTCCTATGATGCTGACAAAACCTGTCTTCATGGTTTTCCTCCTTTCCCCTGCTCCGCCGCGCGGCACGCGATATCACCTTCCTGCCGCGTCCAGCGCAAATCCCAGCGGCAGCAGCTCTTTCAGGCTCCGCACGTTGAGCCGTTCACGATCTGTACCGGTGATGATGTATATTTCCGGTGAAAACTCGTACATGAACTGCCTGCATATACCACAGGGCAATGATTCCACCGGTCCGTCCGCCACTGCTGCTATGGCGATGGCGGTGAATCTTCTTTCCCCTTCTGAAACAGCCTTCACTAAAGCTGTCCGTTCAGCGCATATGGATGCTCCATAGGACGAATTTTCTACGTTCACTCCCGTGTACACCTTGCCGCTGTCAGCCAACAGCGCCGCTCCGACCCGAAAACCGGAAAACGGAGCATAAGCGTTGATCGTCGCAGCCGCGGCCATATCGTACAGTTCCTTCATCATTTCCTCGTAGCCACTTTCCATGGCCTTACTGTCCGTTCCGCCCATCTTCATTCCCTTTCCAGGCCCAGCTGAGCCATGACTTCCTCCTCACGGTCCCGCATCTCCTGCTTTTCCTCCTGCTCCATGTGGTCGTATCCCAGCAAGTGAAGCACGCTGTGGACAAACAGATATACCACTTCCCGTTCCTCCGAGTGACCGTATTCCTTAGCCTGCTCTCTGGCCTGCTCCCTGCATATCACCACATCACCGAGGAGCATTTCTTCATCATCGTTCACCTCGTTAAAGTCCTCTATAAGAGGAAAGGACAACACATCCGTATGTCTGTCCACATTCCTGTACATCCTGTTGAGTCTGTGTATCTCTTCCTTTGAAACAAAGGAAAGGCTTATCTCAGCTCTTTGAGGGTCTAATCCCTCCTTCTCCAGACACAGACACGCGGCCTCTTCAAAGGTTTTCATCAGCTGATTTTCGACAGCTTTCTCGCTGCTGCACAATATCCTCATAGGCTGTCTACTCTTCCTCCTTCGGAGGATGGGCTTTGTAATACACGTCGTAAGCGTTGATTATCTTCTTCACCAACCTGTGACGGACTACATCCACATCCTTCATATAACAGAAACTTATCTCTTTTACGTTTTTAAGTGCCTTCGACGCCTCAATAAGGCCCGACTTCTTTCCTCTCGGCAGATCTATCTGAGTCACATCGCCGGTCACTACCACTTTGGAGCCGAATCCCATCCTGGTAAGGAACATCTTCATCTGCTCCGGAGTCGTGTTCTGAGCTTCATCCAGGATTATGAAGGAGTTGTCCAACGTACGGCCTCTCATATAGGCCAGCGGTACGACCTCTATTATCTCCTTCTCCTTGAGACGCAGCGCGCTCTCCCTTCCCAGCACATCATAGAGAGCATCGTAAAGCGGTCTCAGATACGGATCCACCTTCTCCTGCAGATCTCCCGGAAGAAATCCAAGCCGCTCACCGGCTTCTACTGCCGGTCTGGCCAGGATTATCTTCTGGATTTCCTTGTTCTTGAAAGCGTTGACGGCCATAGCCACCGCGATGTACGTCTTTCCCGTTCCTGCCGGACCGATACCGAAAACCACGTCCTTCTTCCTGATACAGTCAACGTATACCTTCTGTCCTATAGTTTTCGGCCTCAGCGGTTTTCCTTCATGGGTGAAGCATATTATGTCGCTGCCCACCTTTTCGTTTCCGTATGACATTCCCTTATCGCTGAGATCAGCGATGTAGCTTATCTTCTGTTCGTCCAATTTTTCTCCTTTTTCCAGCACACCCATCATTTCCTTTATTATCTTCTCTGCCTGGGACGTGCGGTCTCCCTTGAGTATCAGCTGATTGTCCCGCTGTATTATATCAACGTTGAAATTATCCTCTATGAGCTTCAGGTTCTTGTCCAGCCCTCCGAACAACTCCCCTCTGTCTATGGTATCACTTATATCGACGTTGATCATGTTCATCTTTCCGTTTTTTTGATTTTCCAAATACTCTCTCCTTCGCCACGTCGGCCTTTTTCTGTCTTCTATTATTATATTTTCTTCATCATAAAAATTCAAACTATTTATTGCGTTTATCGCTGCTCCGTTTCCTCCCGGACGGTTTTTTCCCCTTTTCCGTCATCCTCAACGGCTATTTCCCTCTCCATCCCGATTTCCTCCAGCACTTCCAGAAGCACTTCCGCTCTGATGACGCCTGCACTTTCCCGATAATCCACAGTTTTCCCGAGTATCTCTTCCTCCCCGCTCAGCTCTTCTCTGGCGTACTGCCTCACAGCTGCCTCAACCACAGCCTTCACTTTCTCCATATCACGATGCCTTTGGCTGACCGTCACTTCCTCTATCTTCACCAGGTTCAGCCTTATGGGAACAGGCTTCGCAGTATTTAGAAGCGTCTTCTCACTGCGGCGCGAGGTCACATATTCGTTGAAGCTTGCCGCCGTGTCAATTTCCACATCACCTATCCTGAGGTATATTCCGCGGATCGCCCTTCCTGTCCCCTCCATAGTCCTGATGTTTTTTTCCACATAATATGTAAGCCTGCGGGGCGTCTTGGCCAATACCTGGCCCGACGCGTGACTGTACATGGTGAACACGTCGTCGCCCCGGCTGTAATCACTGCTCTGATATTCATAAGCTCCGCTTATGAGGATGTCACCCTCGTTGACATAATCACCCTTCTGGACTACGGCGTTGCCTTTGAGCGGAAGTATCCGCTCCACCATAGCCGATCTTTTCGCCACTATATCCACAGGTGTCTCGTCGTTCTCTTCGGCTTCCTGATTTCCGGACGCTTCGGCTATGGAAACTCTGACCAGTCTGCCTTCTTCCGATATCCCCACCCACGTTATATCTTCAAATTCATCATAAAGCGCGGACTTCACCGTTTCATAGCTTTCCTGCCGCCTGGCCCCTTCATAAAGACCGGTTTCCGCGATAACATCCCTGATGCGTTCCTCGCTGATACTTTTATATCCGTCGATCCTTACCTCAGCGATGAACAAGCTCTGATAAAAAAGAAAAGCACCCAGTAAAAAGGCGCCTGCTACTGTCAGGACATTTGCTCTCAAGCTCCTGAAAAATGGGATGACTCCCCCTTCCTTCAGGACCGTGACCTTGTACGAATGCCCCGCTGCGGCTTTTAGGCCGTCAAAATCATCCTCTTCCACCTCCGCAGTGGACTCCAGCATGTTCTTCCATTTGAGATTTCTCAGCCGTATCTCCCTGCTGATGCACTTGTTGATGATATCGCTGAGATTTATCCCCTCTATCTTTACCTTCATGTGATGGCGAAAAAAACCGAATCTCCTCCACTTCACCAGAAACCAGCATCCTTCCCTCTTTAAGCTCGGTCACAATAAACCCTTGTCCCTCGACGGAGGTATACTTCTGTCCGTTGTACACTACTATTTTGCTGTCAGTAAGCAGCATCACCTTCTTCACATTGTCCAGCACCGCAGTATTCCCTGTTACCAACATCCTGGGCATGTTCAGCGCAAAGTCGAAAAGCAGCTCTTCCTTGATGGACATGATATCGCCTCCATCGGATATTTGCCGCTGTGACGCGGCATGGTAAATTATATTCGGTTTTCAGCGAAATATCACATGCAAAATTTTCTCGGCAGCCTTTATCCCATCCACTGCCGCCGATACTATCCCGCCAGCATACCCTGGCCCTTCTCCTGCCGGATATATACCCCTGACGCTGGCCTGGCCTTCCCTGTCTCTCAGTATCCTCACCGGCGACGAGCTCCTCGTCTCCACCGCCGTCATGACAGCGTCGCCGCTGTCGAACCCGGCCACCTTCTTTCCCAGGAAAGGCATGGCCTCTATGATCGCTTGCGACGCAAACTCCGGTATGCTGCGCCTCACCTTGTCATCTCTGTCACTGAGAAAATCTCCATAACTGGTCCTTGGAAGGCGCCCCTTCCCATTTTCCCAGGCCATCCTCTCGTACCGTCTCTGGAACTCGACACCTGCCAGCGGATGGACAGACATGAAATCCTCGATCCTCACGTCCACCAGAAGCCCGCTGTTGGCATACTCTCCCTTTCTGTCGCTGTTGCTCATCCCGTTGGTAACCGCTGTATGGACTTCTGAAGACGCGTCTATAACGAATCCGCCCGGGCACATACAGAAGGTATACACACCTCTGCCATTTTTACATTTGTGGCTCAGCTTGTAATCAGCCGCTCCCAGCAATCGAGCCATATCGGCTCTGCCGTACTGGGCCTTATCTATCATCTTTTGGGGATGTTCTATCCTGACTCCTATGGAAAAAGGCTTCTGCTCCATGCTGATACCTTCCTCCAGCAGCATATGGAACGTATCTCGCGCGCTATGTCCTATAGCCAATACCAGGCTCTCTGTATCCAGTCTCCGTCTTTCACCGCTCCGGGCTACCGTTTCCACGCCCTTCAATTTCCTTCCATCCGCGCATTCTTCCGCAACGATGGCTTCCATCTTCGTATCGAAGAGTATTTCGCCGCCAAGGCTCTCTATCTTTTTTCTTATATTTTTGACCACACTTCGCAGCTTATCCGTCCCGATGTGAGGCTTTTGCCTGTATAATATCTCCGGACTGGCTCCCGCCTTTACAAATTCCCCCAGGACTTTCGATATCCTCACATCCTTTATGCCTGTCGTCAGTTTACCATCGGAAAACGTCCCCGCACCGCCTTCACCAAACTGGACGTTAGACTCCTCATCCAGAATTCCCTCCCGCCAGAACCGCTCCACTGTCCTGACGCGTTCTTCTACAGGCTGACCTCTTTCTATGACGATAGGACGTCGGCCTGCTTCCGCCAGGATGATTGCCGCGAACATGCCGCAGGGTCCGAAACCGACTACCACAGGTCTCTCCCGGCTGTCATCCTTCGGTATCTCTTTTTCCAGTCCGTCGTAATCCCTCTTTTCCGCCTTGTCCAGTCTCAGTTTCTGAGGGCATGAAAAATCCACCGTATATATCAGCTTTATATCCGGCTTTCGTCTGGCATCTACCGACTCCTTCACTATCTCCAGTTCACTTATGTCCAGGCTCGGCTTCTTCAGCTTCCGCCTGATAGCGTCGGCAAGAGCTTCATGGTCTTCACCGACATCGAGTTTCACCTGATTTATCCTGTATCTCGTCATCTGTACTGTCTCCGTCTCTCTTCCCCATATCGCCGGTTCAGCGCGGAAGCCGCTTTTATTCCTGTCTCCCATGCGTTCTGCAGGTTATATCCTCCACACGGGCCCTGCACATTTATTATCTCCCCTGAAAAATAAAGTCCTTCTACCAATCTGGATTCCATGGTCTCCATATCTATTTCGTCCAGCGTCACACCGCCTGCGGTGCACTGAGCCTGTTTCCACCCCTTGACACCTTTCACCGGGAGCCTCCATCGCTTCAGCTCATCGATCCCCACCTTTTGCGCCAGCTTTTCCGAAAGTATCCCGAAAGTGCTTTCTCTGCGAAATATTTCCTCTTCATCAAAATCAGGCGCCAGATCTAATTCTACGGAAAAATGTCTCAGAGCCTGTATGAAAGATTCTCCTTCTTCCGCTCTTATATATGGCGTGATATCGAACACACATATCCCGGATATCCCATCAGCTGTGAACTGAACTTCACCCAGCTCCGAAATCAAAAGCGCTCTGTCTCTGTAAAGCGATATTCTGCACTTGGCTCTCACCCCTTTTATGTCGCTGAGATCCCCGCACTCGATGGCCGTCAGGATAGGGTATACCCGCTCCACCCGATGGCCCAGAGCCCGGGCCATGCCGTATCCGTCACCTGTGGTCCCCAGCTGGGGCGCGGCCTTTCCACCTACGGCCAGCAATACGTTATCGGCTGCCACGCTCCCCTTCTTTCCTCCCCGTGCCGTATACTCTATCTGAAAGCGCTCGCCGTCTCCCGCCTTCTCATTCACCTGTCTGATATCGTTGGCCGCCGTTCCCGTAATGATATCCACATCTTTTCCTTCCACAGCTCTCATCAGTATCCCCACTACATCAGGCGCGTGATTCGAGTATGGAAAGTACCGGCCTTCATCATCCTGATATGTCTCCAGTCCCAATGATTTAAAAAATTCCAGGGTAAGAGCCTTGTTGATACAGGCCGCGTTGGTGATATTACAACGTCCGCCGCCTGTAGCCATGACCTTTTTCCCCGGAATATCATTCTTTTCCATCAGACATATCTTTATTCCATCACTCATCGAAGCGGCAGCGGCCAAACCTGACGCTCCCGCTCCGATAATGCAAACATCATACTTTTTCATCGTTCTGGACTCCCGCAACGGACGGATCGATCCCCTTCTCCTCCGCCTCTTTCATCTTGAGGCGTTCCATCACCTTTTCCGGCGTCTCGTCTTCATCCGTTATCCTTACAGGTTCTCTCTTTCTCTTATATATCTTTACATAAGACTTTTTCTCATGTGGCATATGTATTCCCAGCTCTATGACATTGACGCCCTGCATGACCAGGAATATACCCAGCAATACAGCCGTCGTCATCCACTGAACCAGCGGATTTATGAATCCAAAGAGCCCTACCAGCACTGTCAGGATACCAGTTATCATCGTCGTTCTGAAATTGGAACGTTTTCGTTCTTTGTCTATATGAGTGCTGGCCTCTATACGAAGTATACCCGCCACTAACATCCACATGCCAAATACCAGCGGTATAGCGGTATCTGCCACCAGCTGATTACAGAGGATCAGGATCCCCAGTAAAAGTGTCAGCAACGCGTCAGTCAATATCCATCCGTTGTTATCGCCCCTGTTGTGAAGGCCTCGTCCTATGAAATACGCCAGAGCATGTATCAGCCCGTTCAATACCATTATCAGTCCCACCACAAAAGCAAGCGACAAAAAAGTCTGCCCCGGATTCATGAGACAGAAGGCTCCGGTCAAGACCATCAGGATGCCGCTTATTATCGTCAATATTCGCATATACCGTCTACTCCTTTACCAATTATGATCTACCAAATGTCGTCGAAAACTTCCGACTGGGCGTTTTCGTCCTTACCGCTCTTCTTTCTTCCCTCTATCAGCGTGAAGATCACAGCTGCAGATCCTGCTATGATTATAACGGCCCTCATGACCCTGTTTATCTTCCTAAGCGCCTTAAGCATAATTACTACCTCTCGAAAAAACTTCATCCCGGCAACGCCATGTCCAACAATGTTTTATTATAACACGCAAGCTTGGCGAAGCGTGTTTCAATAAAAACTTCATCTCGGCAACGCCGTGTCCAACAATGTTTTTATTATAACATAAATCTCCTTTTTGTAAAAAGGAGATTATGTGTTTTATTTATGCTGTCGATTTCCGTTATCGTATCGATCGCCAAAGCTGCCGATACCTCAGTGAATTTTTCTTCTATAAAGAAGCGATCTTGTTTATTATCTGTCTGATATCCTCCGGGGCAACGATCCTCGGATTGGTTTTCGTGCACACGTCGCCCATGGCGGCCTCCACCATTTCTTCCCGGACTTTCAACACGTCATCGCCGCTTATATTTAGCTTCTTCAGGTTTTCCGGAATGCCGAAAAGCCTGTTCATCTCTCTTATCCGTCTTACCAGATTATTGACCGCCAGTGGGACGTTGCTGTACGGCAAGCCTATCAGCTTTGCCATCCTCTGGTATTTCCGGGCGCACACGGTCTCTTCCGGCCCGTCTAAGTGAGCGTTGAATTCCACTACATACGGAAGTATCATAGCGTTGCTCCTGCCATGAGGAACATGGAATTTCCCGCCTACCGTATGAGCGATACTGTGGCAAATACCCAAGCCCACTTTGTTAAAGGCCATTCCCGCCAGACACGCGGCGTTATGGACTTTTTCCCGGGCCTCCAGATCATCTCCATGGGCATAGGCGAAGGGAAGAAATTTCATCAAAAGCGTCACAGCTTTCTCAGCCAGTGCATCGGTAAAATCGTTGGAATCCGTCGAGACATAGGCTTCCAACGCATGAGTAAGAGCGTCCATACCCGTGTCGGCGGTGATACCGGGCGGCACGCTCCTCACCAGCTCCGGATCCAATATCGCCACCATCGGCAGCAGTGAATCATCCACCAGTGGATACTTCACCCCTTTTCGGGCATCGGTAATGACTGAGAATCTGGTCACCTCCGAGCCTGTACCGCTGGTTGTCGGTATAGCATAGCACTCATTTACGGCAGCTATACCAAGGCGGCCCGCCAGTTCCCTTATGGCTTTGGCTGCGTCTATGGACGACCCTCCGCCGACGGCTATCATCACATCGGCACTGCATTCCGATAACTGTTTTATCCCTTCCGATACTATTTCGATTGGCGGATCCGGTACGACCCTGGAAAACACACTGACACGACACGCCTTGAGGTGTTCCTTGACTTTATCCAGGATCCCCGAAGCTTCCATGAATTCATCGCATACGATGAATACATTCCTGTCCTTTATATCCTCCAGGACGCCCAGAGAATTCTCTCCAAAATATACATTGGTGCTTATGTTGAAATTTTTCATCGTCTATCAGCTCCCTGATTCCTCTATCTCTCTGTACTCCCTGCTTTTCTATCTGTGTACTCCGTGTGGAGCAGCTTTTCGGCCATTTCACTCAGTGGCCTTCCGTAGAACTCCGTATACACGCGGTTTACCTCCGGATTGTCGACGGAATTTCTCAATGTCATAGACTCATCCTCTTCATACATACTTTTCATCCTGCTGAGCCTTATATCATCGGTGACAGGTATCCTGTGCATCTGAGGCTGTCCCGCGCCGCTTATGCACCCGCCCGGACATGTCATCACTTCAATGAAGTGATAGCCGGAGATATCGCCGTCAAGAAACTCCGCCGCATTGGCCGTACCGTATATCACAGCTATCCTGACAGCCGTGCCGTCTATATCTACCGTCGCTTCCTTCACGCCCCTCATACCACGCACCGGCTCCAGGTCAAATAAAGCCTCAGGAGGCTTTCGTCCCGTCAGGCTCCCGTAGGCCATCCTCAACGCAGCTTCCATCACTCCGCCCGTATTACCGAATATCACCCCGGCTCCGCTTCCCTTTCCCAGCATGGAATCAAAGCTGCCGTCAGGAAGACTGGCAAATTCTATACCTTCTTCTTCCATCCACTGAGCCAGTTCCTTGGTAGTGATGACATGATCGTTATCACGCATGTCAGGCCTCCCCAGCAGCTCACCTGCGTCGTTGAGCTCCGGCCGCCTTATCTCCGCCTTTTTCGCCGTACACGGTGTTACGTTGACCGTCACGATATCCAGCGGACTGAGCCCCATCTTCGCCGCGAAATACGTTTTTATAGTAGCCCCCTGCATACCGATAGGACTTTTTGCCGAGGAAAGATTAGGTATATACTGAGGATAATATTCCTCCACATATCTCACCCAAGCCGGGCAACAGCTGGTAAACTGCGGCAGCGGACCGCTTCCCGCAAGCAGCCTGCTCAACAGCTCGCATCCTTCCTCGATGATAGTCAGATCAGCCGCAAAGGTCACGTCCAAAACATAATCGGCTCCCAGAGCTCTTATGGCTGACACCATTTTCCCTTCGGAATATGTTCCCGCCACATCGGTGAATGCGTCGCCTATGCCTACCCGGACCGATGGAGATGTGGAAAACACCACTATTTTTGAAGGATCATTCACAGCCTGTCTCACCATGTCTATCTCCGACCTGAGAGTTATGGCCTGCTCCGGGCATGCTGCGCTGCATTGACCGCAGCCTATACAGTTCACCTCAGCTTCAGCCCCCGGTACATCCCATGTGTTTCCCGATACTCCTATTTGTTCCTGACACACGGCCAGGCAGTGGCCGCACGCCACGCACAGATCCAGGTCTTTTACGATAGCCGGATTATCACCGGAAACAGCTACATATCTGTCATATCGTTCTCCGTTCATGATATCCCGCCTTTCTACAGTCCCAGGTCGGCGCGCTTATCCGTTATCACCGCTTCCAGTCGGTCAGCCGTCGACCTTATATCGGTATCCACTATCAGTTGTCCGCCAGTAAGACCTTTCATCTGCTCTGTAAGGACGTCCAGGATCACAGGACTTCCTGTAACGAATGGAGGAAGCCCCAGATGGAGCGTGAATCCCAGAGAAAGGGCGAAAGCTCCATCCGCCAACGCCTGCTCCTCAAGCCACTGAGGTGCTGATATCACCACCGGCAGCTGAGGTATATCTATCCCCAGCTCAGCAGCGATCTCTCCCGCTACTGCCTCCATACGGCCTATGGCCAGACATGGGCCGAAATTCAGCACAGGAGGTATACCAAGACTCTGACAGACCTCTTTCAGCCCCGGTCCTGCCAGCTCTGACGCCGACGGACTCATGAGGCCACAGTTTTCAAGACCTCCGCAAGTGCAGCCGGCAGACAGTACTATTATATCCCTGGCTATCAGCTCCTTTGCCAGCTCCACAGTAAATACATCGTGTCCCTTGGCTCTCAGGTTAGAACAGCCCACGACTCCCGCGATACCCTTGATTTTCCCCTGCTTTATCAACTCTATCAATGGACCGAAACTGCCTCCCAGGAAATCCTTCAATGTCACCTCGGTCACGCCCGTTATAGCATCAGGATACCCGTGATCCCTCATCGGATTGTTTCGCCCCGATTTTCTCGCGCTGTACGCATTCACGGCAGCACCGGCAATTCTTTCACTGATATTTCTCCTCTCCCTGTAGCTGTATTTCACATATTCGGCATTAGCCTTCTTCGCTACGTCGTCCAGGCAGATCTGTGGTATTTTCAACTCATCGCAGATCGGCTCTATCCCCGGAAGAGTACAGTTGAATTCACTGACGACAAGATCTACGCATCCGGTCATCAGTACCGCTTCACTGGTGTAGTTATTTCCCGCATGACCGCAGAAGACTCCTGTGCCTGCTGCCTTACGAAGCTGGAAATCCTGGCCTACACATGTACATCCGACTATCCTGAAGCCTTTAGCGCCTGCCTGTTCTGCCGCCTTCATCGCCTCAGGGCTCACCAGATACTCCTCCAGATCTCTGAAGAAAGCATGCTGATGCCCTGTTGTCATGATGTTGATATAATCCGGGTCTATGATCCTGAGTCCTACCGGATCAAAGCCTATCTCAGCTTCTCCCATAATTATATCATTCAGCATATTGGTGAGAACCAGTCCATAAATTCCTGTGGATATCCCCAGTCTGAGACAATGGAGAAGCATGTTGACCGGATCTGAATTGAGGTTAGTCGACGTCTTTACAACAGCGTTAAAGACCTCATCCTTCGCTCCGCCCGGAATTATGCCAAGATCCTTCCATACTTCGACCCTCTTAGGATATCCTATCCGTTCGATAAGCTCCATTTTTTCTCCGACTGGTCTCCTGAGATCTTTCAGCACCATCTCAGCGATTTTCCCTGCCTTTCCCCAATTGCTGTAATCGTCGATCCCAAGTGCACGCGCAAGGCGATCCAGCGCTTTTTCACCCCTGATAGGCGCTCTTTTCGCCGCTATCTCCGCCAGCTCCATAGCCGCGTTTTCCACTACATGGATATAGCATCCGGAGCCTGCAGCTACCTGCCGCAAGAAATTTCTCGCCGCTATCGTGTCCGCATCCGCACCGCAGACGCCTTTAGGCCTTGCCGGCGAAAGCCTGCATGGTCCATTGGAACACAATCTGCAGCAAACTCCCTCCAGCCCGTAGCCGCATTTATTTTCCTGGTTTACCATCCTATGATGCGACGTATTGCAATCAAGACATTCTATGTAGTTCTTCAAACTCATATCGGCATCGTTGCAGATCTTCTGTTTTCCGTTCATTTTACCAATCCTCCGATAAACCCTCATACCATCCTGTTCTCATGATATAGCGGGAGGTGGATATTCCATATATCCACCTCCCGGTAATCTGCCTCGTAAGCGATAAGCTTATTTCTGCGGAAGTATATCTTCTACCTCTGCATGAGGACGTGGAATAACGTGTACCGACAGCAGTTCGCCTACTCTCTGAGCGGCAGCAGCACCAGCGTCAGTAGCGGCCTTTACAGCACCTACATCGCCTCTTACCATTACTGTTACCAGTCCGCCGCCTACGAATTCCTTACCGATAAGATATACGTTGGCAGCCTTTACCATAGCATCCGCAGCCTCGATTGAACCTACCAGACCTTTAGTTTCGATCATTCCCAATGCTTCGTTCTTAGTCATTTTGATTTCCTCCCTGATATAAAATTGATTTCTCAAAAATGTAACTTATTGATTTTATTTTATGATCTTAACGATCGTCGACGAATCAACGCCCATAGCGTTGGCTTCTTCAGTGTCTATGTGACACTCGAGAGCTGACGTGTCCGTCGCTCTTATGACTACGTTCCCGTAGACTCCGCCTCTTGGTCCTTCCACGCTGATCTTGACTATCTGACCATCGTGCACTCCATAGTTCTCCGCGTCTCGAGGTGTCATATGTATGTGCCTCTGAGCCACGATCACGCCTTCTGCTGTCTGGACAGCACCTTTCGGGCCGACTATAGTGATCCCCGGCGTCCCGGTCAGATCTCCGGACAGCTTGGCCGGAGCCTTTATTCCCAGTTTGAATCCGTCGCCTGCCAGTATCTCTATCTGTGACTTTCCTCTGACAGGGCCCAGGACTCTTACCTTTTCTATAGCTCCCTTCGGGCCGACTATGGTGACCGTTTCCTTACACGCGAACTGCCCTGGCTGCGACAAATCCTTTATCGGTGTCAGCTTATAGCCCTGACCGAACAACGTGTCCAGATCAGCCTGCGAAAGATGTACATGGCGGTTCGAAATACCCACCGGGACTTCATCCGTTGATTTGGTCCTGCTGTCGTTTACAGTCTGCACTGCTTCCAGCAGCAGCCTCAGGACAGCTTCGTACTCTTTGCTTGCCATATCCTATTCTCCCCTCATCGCCTTTACCAGCGCTTCTATCATATCATTGAGCTGATTGGTATCTATCGGCTGATCGCTGGCAACAGGAGCCTGCGCATTGCTGCTGCAGCTGTTGCAGCCTACTCCGTATGAAATACCGCTGTTGTTCTGGTTCTGATTCTGATAGTCGGCCGGTGACAGATAGGCTGACATAGAGCCGCTGTTGGCTGGCGATGATACAGTCTGAGCAGGTGTTGGTGCCGCAGCATTGCACGATGCGGCGGCGCATGGAGCAGGAGCGACATTGGCTGTCGTACCCGGTACCTGAGCAGCCATGTTATTCAGCTCAGGATGATTGAATGTAGCGTCATCTGCCGCCAGCGTCGAGCAGTTCTTGATACCGTAAGCCACCTTCTTGACATTTACCAGATGAAGAGGACTCAGGTTTTCCGAAATGGAGCTTCCTCCCCATGTACCGCATCCCAGTGTGAAAGACGGGAGAAGTCCTGTGCTGGCACCTGTGCCTCCCATGCTGCTTCCCGTATTTACCAGTATCCTGGAAGCAGGTTTTCTGGTGAACTCCAGTACTATATTCTTGTTCTCCGTATGGAGACTCATGGTGTGTCCTATACCGTTCTGCAAGAGCTCTATGCTCAGCTCACATGCTTCATGCCAATCCTTCACCACATAGAAGGCCAGCACACTGGTAAGCTTTTCATATGAGAGCGGGTATCCTTCTCCTACACCGCCCTGCGGCCCCACCAGGACTGTCGTGTTCTCCGGAACAGAAAATCCGGCAGCGCTGGCTATCCTCAGCGGTGATCTTCCCACGAACTTGGCGTTCATGGCGTGACCATTCTTGAAAAGCAGCTTGCATACTTTATCCGTTTCTTCAGGTGACATGAAATAAGCGCCCTGCTTCTTCATCTCCGCTATTACGGCATCCTTGTTGCACTCCTCACAGATAATCGACTGCTCAGACGCGCATATGGTTCCATAATCAAAGGTCTTGCTCGCTATTATGTTGGTAACGGCCTGCTGTATATTGGCCGTCCTCTCGATATACGCCGGCGAATTTCCGGCACCTACTCCCAAAGCCGGCTTCCCGGCGCTGTAAGCAGCCTTGACCATTCCCGGGCCTCCGGTAGCGATGATCATTTTCACTTCTTTGGAGTGCATCAGCTCATCGGTAGCCGGCATGGAAGGCATGGACATGCATCCAATGATGTTCTCCGGAGCTCCTGCCGCAACAGCCGCGTCACGCATCAATTCAGCTGCTCTGAGAGTGCATTTCGCTGCCGATGGATGCGGCGAAAATACGATTGCATTCCTCGCCTTCACAGCGACGATAGCCTTGAATATGGCTGTCGATGTCGGATTAGTAGATGGAACGATACCCATCAGAAGTCCGACAGGATCTGCTACGTCCATCGTCCTGGCTACCGGGTCTTCGCTTATTATCCCGATAGTCTTCATGTCCTTGATGGCGTCGTACAACATAGTCGAAGCCATATGGTTCTTGTAAGTCTTGTCTGCCACTTTGCCGAAGCCCGTTTCCTCCACTGCCATCTGGGCCAGTGAAACGGCGTTTTCTTCAGCAACGCGTACCATGTTTCGTATGATTTTGTCGATCTGCTCTTCATTATATCCTGCTATCTTCTCGGTAGCTATTTGACCCAGCCTGGCCAGATCTCTCGCTTCCTGGACAGATCGCAAATCATAATCGATATTCTGCATACTGTGGCACCTCCTTTTCTGTAATTATTCGCGGAATATCACTATCTCCTCTATTGAGCGCTGCCGCTGTAATGCTTTTCAAAGCCCTCCAGCAGCATGGTCTTATTGGCTTTCGATATCTCTCTTCCGGCTATTCCGAAATCATCATAGCCTCTTGCCAGATTTCTCAGCCTTACCACTCTGCATTTTTTCAACGCGTCCATGGTCTTCTCCACACCGTAAGCTTCCACCAATGCGTCCACTTCTTCCTTTGAAAGGGGATCGGCTTCCGCTACAGCGTTCAGCGCTTCTTCATCTTCCTGTATATCTTCTGTCTTTGCTTCTTCCGTTATGCCTCGTTTGGGGCCCTCCTCCTCATCGTCATCCGAAGATTCTTCTTCCTTCTCTCTCAGTTCCGAAAGAGGTATTGGATTGACGATGGTCTGACCTACCTCGACATGCGGTCTAGGTATCACGTGCTGTGTCACGAGACAATGTTCGCCCAGCCTGGCTGCTGCCGCCGCTCCCGCGTCTACCGAAGCCTTTACGGCTGCCACGTCTCCCGTGACAGTGATGGTGACGAGACCGCCCTTGACGAAAGTTCTCTCCAGAAGCCTTACCTCAGCAGCCTTCAGCATAGCGTCGGCAGCCTCTATCGAAGGCACGAGACCATAAGTCTCTATCATTCCCAATGCTTCCATTTACTGACCTCCTTATTATTAATGAGTAGCGTAGAACACCTTTACGTAGTCAGGCGACCCGAAGGTGAGCTTTGCTCCGTTCTGGAAGAACAGGCAATCTCCCGGATTGGCCGTAAATACCCTTCCGTCCTTTTCCACCGTCAATGTCCCTTCAACTACATAGTAGATTTCCTGACAGGCGACGTCCCATGGGAAATTACATTTTTCGATAGTCATGAATCCTGCGTTCATGGCTGAGCCGTCGTCTGCTCCTATCAGCTCATTATAGAATACTTTATCAGCAGGATTTCCCGTGTCGAGAGGCTCCCACTTGGCGGTGCTGCTTCTCACCAGCTTCAGCATACCGCTTCCGTCGCCTTCCGATACATAAGGGACATCCTGGCCTATGGAGCTCATCACGCTTCCCAGCATCCCCTTATCCATCAGTTTCTTGAGCGCGTTATAAATCACTTCGCTGTCTATGCCTCCGTTTGCCGCAGGCTGGCAGGCGTGAGTCCCCTGTGATGTCTCTGTGGCGCAGCACTCACCCTGAGGATCTCCGGTGCGGAATTCTATTCCCGCCGCGCTTGCCGCGTCACGTGCAGATGGCGTTATCAGTGTGTCCGCATCGATGTACATCACTTTCTGACTCTGCTGTGCCAAAGCTTCGACATCCTTTGCACAAATCAGTCTTTTCATGTGTCCACATCCTTTCATCTATCGCACTGCTTGAGTAATAATTGATGATCTATGGTAATACACACCCTACAAAAGGGATGGTACTATCAGTTCCGAAGGTGATGGTATCACCTCTGAATTTACCAGAAGGCCCTTTTCCTTCGCGATGGCCTCTCCGGCATCCGTTCCGGATTTTACCGAAGCCACATCTCCCGTATATGTGAAATATGCCTTACCGCCCAGTCCGTTCCCCAGCCTAAGCTCTATAGGCTCTATCTCAGCCGCTTTCAGTATCTGGTCGGCACAGATTATCATCGTCGCCAGTGAAAAGGACTCCATGATGCCCACAGCCTGTATCTCGCTCGGCATCGTCGCCCCGGTTATGGCCGGAAACACGCCCGGATCTACGTTAGGTATCACGATGGAGTCCACGAAGAACTCTTCCGCGACACGCTCTCCGATTCGGACGGAATCCTCGACAGCCGCCACGTCTCCGTGAACAATGGCGATATACTTGCCCGGACATGTGCTGGAGGCCGTAACGATTTCCACCTCGGATATCTTTACCATCTGGTCAGCTGCATATATGCCTCTGGCGATACTGTTGAACTCGACCATTCCTATCGCTTTTTCCATCCTAGCTCCTCCTTATTTCAATGTAATCCTCAGTGACCTCCGAAACCATACCGTCGATACTGGAGTGTATGCAGGCCCCCAGGCTCCCTTCAGGTATGGTACCTATCATCTGTCCGGCCTGTACTTGCTGACCCGCCGATACTGTCGGCTGAGCCGGTGCTCCCACATGCTGACGCGTCGAAACGCGTATCATGTCAGGCTCCAGCTTCACATCCGTCATAGGTGCCGGGAGGTCAAAATCTCTCAGTCCCAGTCTGGCTATCAATCTCTTGCTCGGTACCAGTCGATACTCTCTGACTGCCCTGGCGGTGAATTCCGTCTTCTCAGGCTTGTATTTCACCTTCTGCTCCGCCAGTATATCCTTGAAGTAGAGGTTGGCCATCTTAGGATGGAGTCCGGCAGGACATGCGAACAATTCGCACATATTGCACTGACAGCACAGCTGCGCTGTCTTCATGGCCTCCGTATCATCGATGGAATAATTCATTATCCTCATCATCTTGTGAGGCTGCATGTTATGTCCTAACAGATATCTTGGACACATATCGGTACACATCCTGCACTGTTCGCATGTAGCCCTGTTGACACGCCTTGCCTGTTCCTTTGTCACGGTCTTCTTCCTTATCAGGAAATGATCCTTTTTAAGGATGACGAAGCCTTTATCCTTTTTCGTTACGAACCCGTCGATATCCGCCAGTACAGGCCCCATCATAGGTCCTCCGCCGATAACCGCGTAATCGCTGAAATCATCTATACCGCTCAGCCTGAGGACGTCTTTTACCGGTGTCCCCACCGGGACTCTGACCGTCAGCCTGTTAGGAACATCTCCCGCCACCGTGATATATTTTTCCGTGGCAGGAAGCCCCTGAGAAGCCCGGTATATGTTGAGAGCCGTCTCCGAATTTATCACGACACATCCTACCATTATAGGGATGCCCGTTTCCGGAACGATCCTTCCCGTCAGCTGATACACCAGCACCTGCTCGTCTCCCGCCGGATATATATCGGGCAGCAGCTTCACCTCTGCCTGTTGAGAAAGCCCCAGCGCGTCTATCCTGCTCTGCAGCAGCTCTATCACTTCTCCGTGCTTCTTCTTTATGCCGATGATAGCTTTTTTTGCCTTTACAAGCCTCCCTGCTTCCACCAGTCCTTTGATGATCTCGTCGGGATAAATAGCCATCAACTGCTGGTCTACCCTGAGCAGCGGTTCGCACTCAGCTCCGTTCAACAGTATGTATTCCGCCTCTGATGTGAGTTTGGCATGAGTGGGAAAGCCTGCTCCGCCCATACCGATAATGCCGGCGTCTTTTATCTGATCTAAAAGATTCATTATCCCCACCTCTCTCTATTCGAATTTACAGTTTTCATCTATGATTCCCACGACAACCGCGTCCACTGGTATCATATCGTCTCCCAGCATACGCCTGGCAGAAGATCCTGTCGTTACGATAACTCTGTCACCTATGCCGGCGCTTATGATATCGGCGACAATGATCTTTTTTCCTGAATCTATCCCTCCCCCTATTATCTCAGCCTGCATCAGCTTGAGACCGTTGAGAGATTCAGCCTTTCTCGTGGACCATATATGGTCTATCAGTTTTGCTGTTATCACAGGTATCTGCCTCCTTCCGCTTCCTGCTTTATCTGTGCCAGCGCCGACTCCACCGAAGCCGTGTCGCCGAATATCGCCAGCAGGATCATGTTCTGAGGGCAGCTCCCTCTAATATCTTCTACCGTTACCCCTACAGCCTTTTCCGCTATGTCTGCCGCGACGACCATCTCTATCATCCTTCCCTGTACCAGACCGATGGCGTCGATGACGGGAGGCGTTTCCGAATGGGGAGAACCTTTTCTCCTCATCAGAATGTCTATCGTCCCCTGGGACGGTGATTTTATTATCCTGATCTCCATATCGGTACCTCCTTTCTCTCTACATCTCTTCCTGCCTGCAGCTCAGCGCTATCCCAAGCGGTGTCACGAACATCGGATTTTTAGGCTTATGGGTGTATATCCCGGTACGCTTTTCTATCATCTCCTCTATTCCCGTAAAGCAACAGGTCCCTCCTACCAGAGAGATCTCCTCCACCGGATATCCGGAAACGTGATTTGTTATGATAGATGACACCTTGTCTATCACCGGCTGCAGCACCGGCCTCAGCTCTTTGTGATTGGTCTCATCTCTCTTGAAAAGCTCCGCTTCGTCGAAAGGTTTCCCGTAAGCTCCCGCCACTACGAGAGAGAAATGCGTCCCTCCTGTAGGTTCGTCAGCTATATACACTACCTCTCCGTCTTTGAATATGGAGATGCCGGTCGTGCCGCCGCCTATGTCGACTACGGCGCCGTTCTTCATCCTGAGCACCAGATTAGCTGCCGTGGATTCGTCCAGCAGATTAGTACATTCAAAGCCCGCTCCCTGGATAACATTTTTTACAGCTCCCGAATCGAGAAGGTCTGTTCCCGGCGGTATGGCTCCGGCCGCATAAATGAGCTCTGTGTCAAGATCCTCTTCGACTTTTTCCTTCAGCTCTCTCACTATCTGAACAGCTCCTATGTAATCCACGACCATTCCATCACGCACCACATCCGCGTATCTGTACGCGCCTGCAACAGGTCTCTTGTTCTCATCGAGGACAGCTACCACGACGCAGGCCGTCCCCAGATCCACTCCCGTGTAATACACTGATGATTTCTCACGTATGGGATTGTCTATCACTTTCTCGAAATCGGCCACCATGTTGTCACAATACTCGAACGTTAACCTTTTCTCTGACATTCCTTACCTCCCATAGCTTTACATATCATCTGCGAAAGAATGTTGATGATCTGGTTCAGTTTTGCTTCCAGCTGCCTTCCGCTTTCGCTGCCAGTCAGCTCCTCCGCCTCGATGGCCAGTATCTCAGTCTCGCTTCTCAGCCTGTCAAGCAGCAATATGACTCTGCCGTTATCCATCTGCATGTGGAACTCGGTGATCTCGAAGCATTCTCCCAATGACTGAGAGAAATTTTCTTCATTGATACCGGAACATGCCTCGCATTTCATATCACCGGCCTCACAGATGCCTTCCGGCGCATTCTTCAGTCCTTCCAGCTGCCTGTAAAGGTGCATCAGTTGCTGAGAGGCGCACACGTCATCCTTCAACAGGTCCTTGGCGGTAAGAAGGAAAAGCGCCCGCAGAGAGCCCAACCGACAGCGCAGCTTCCTGACGTTCCGTCCACAGCCGCCGCCGCTTCCTGTTCTGCCGGAGCTTTCGACGTTCCTGCCGGCCTTCGGTTCACCTATATCATACATATCGATACCTCTGTCCACCAGAAATTGTCTCGCTCCGGGAGTGAGCCGCTCCCCCTCCTGCAGATCGTAATTCGTAAAGGGCTGTTTTCTGTAAAGGTCTCTTAAATCTTCTTCTGTTATGAACTTCATTTGAGCCCTTCCCTTCCTCTCAATTCCAATAAATAACGTTTCAACTCTCCAATCCCTTTCCCTTCGGGCACACAGACATCGAAATACGGTCTGTCTACACCTATAGTCTCCAGCTGCCTCTCGCACACCGGTCTGTTTTCCGGAGCCATATCACTTTTGCTTATGACTCCTATGACCGGACATTGGAATGCTTTGGCAAACCCGTGAGAATACACTTCGTCCGTCCTGGATTGGTCCACCATCAAAAGCATGCACCACGCATCCTGGGACAACGCTATCATGTGTTTATACATCCATGCGTTCTCTATATAAGCGCTGGGGACATCTATCGTGTTTTTACCGTAAATGGTATCCTGCGTTCTCTTTAACGGGCCGTCGTAGTCATTGAGGGAATTGACCAGTGTCGTCTTCCCACATCCTCTCGGCCCTATGACCATGATCCTTTTTCTCTTCATGTTCTCGTGATCGGCACTGTCGTAAAGTCCAACAAGTTGCACAGGGTATCGGTCACTGCCTTCAGAGCCGTTTCCACGCTCTGCACATCTCCCGATATGACTACCGAACCGGTGAATCTATCGAGAAAACCTATTTCTACATCGGCGGTCTTAGTAGCGATATCGGCCGCTATGATGGCCGTTTCATAGGGTGACAGCGTCAATATCCCTATGGCGCCCTTGTCATCTATACCCAGACGTTCATATATATCGAACATCGGAGACGCGATCACATGAGCTATGGTCACCTGCTTGCCCGGCACGGATTCCTGTATGATCCTATCCATGGTCTTTTCATTCATTATGCCCATATCAATCCATCACCTCTCTGCCTTGCGCCTAGTGTTTGATTACAGAAACCGGAAAATCGTATTCCTTCAACCAGCCTTCTATCCTGTCCAGATCTTCATCCGACAAGCTCGGATCGCCTTCTATCGGATATTCCATTCCCAACTGCAAATATTTATTGACCCCCAGCTTGTGATACGGCAGCAGGTCTATACCTTCAAAGTTTTTGAACTCCTTGAATGGCTCCAGGAATTCGATCACTCCGCGGATCTCTTCCCTGCTGTCGTTGATACCCTTCAGCATCGGCATCCTCACCTTCACATGCTGTCGCTTAAGCAGCAGCTCCTCCAGGTTTTCCAGAATGATCTCGTTCCTTACTCCAGTCAGCTGGAAATGGCGGTCCGGATCTATATGTTTCAGGTCGAAAAGGAACAGATCCACAAACTCGGCAAATCGCATCAGTACGTCTTTTTTCACATAGCCGCACGTTTCGATAGCCGTATGGAAGCCGTCCTGTTTGCACGCCATCAGCAGGTTTATGGCCGCCTCCGGCTGGGCGGTCACTTCACCGCCCCCCAGAGTAACGCCGCCGCCGGACTGCTCGTAAAAAGCTCTGTCCTGCTCTATATATTCCATCAGTGAGGAAATCGACTCCTGCTGGCCTGCCACCTTCAATGCGTCAGGTATGCACGCTTCGACACACGCTCCGCATCCGATACAATTCACATTTCTGTCTATCAGATGAACGCCATCTGAGGAGATGCTGTGTATCTTCTGCGGACAAACGGGAACACACGATCCGCAGCTGACACATATGGTCGGCTTTAACATGATCTGGTACTTCTTCTCAAGTCCCTCCGGGTTGGAGCACCACTTGCAGCGAAGAGGACAGCCCTTGAAAAATATCAGTGTCCTGACACCTGGCCCGTCATACATGTTGTATTTCTGCTTGTTAAATATGAACGCTTTTCTTTCCAATAAATTCCTATCGTTCATTCCGTCTCGTCTCCCGTCCGAAAATCGATCAGTCTCCGTTAAAACTTGGTAAGCATCGTTCTGCTTATGATCTCATCCTGTACGTCCTTGCACAGTTCTGTAAAGAACGCGCTGTAGCCAGCTACTCGGACTACCAGATCCTTGTACTGCTCAGGATGCTTCTGAGCTTCAAGAAGCGTATTGTTGTCCATGTAGTTGAACTGCATCTCTCCGTTTCCAAAAGCACAGGCTGTACGCAGCAGCGTGATTATGCCGTTCTCTCCTTCCGGCGTATCCAGAAGTCCTGCCATCAGCTTGAAGTTGTGCACCATACCTATATTCATATTGTCATTGGACAACTTGGCTACCGACTTGATGATCGCCGTAGGTCCGTTGACGTCCGCACCCTGAGTCGGGCTGATACCGTCTGATAACGGTGTCCACGCTTTTCGTCCTCCTGCGGAAGCTCCTGTCATCTGACCAAACGGAGTATTGTTGGAAATGGAAAGCGTACCATGACTCAATACAGAATAGAGCGTCTTGTACTTCCTGTGCTCCATCTCCGTAAAATTGATAAGATCAGCAGCGATAAGGTCTACATAGTCGTCATCGTTACCATACTTAGGTGCTGCCAGACAATCGGCCTGCATCTGCTCATATCCTACGAAATCAGCCTTCAGTCCTTCATTCAGCTGCTTCAGTGTGTATTTCTTATCGTCGAATACCAGTTTCTTGATGGCTGCCATAGCGTCAGCGTATGTAGCCAGCCCGGACCATACTACGCCCGGACCGAAGTTGTACATAGCTCCGCCGGCCGATACGTCCTTACCGTGTTCCATACATCCTTCGTACATGATGGACATCAGCGGCTTCGGTGCCAGATCTCTGTGAACTCGCTGCGAAATAACAGTTGCCACCGCCGTCCACTTGGTTACGTACTTGATCTGCTCCTTCACAGCCGCATCGAACTGTTCGAAGGTCGTGTACTGATCCAGGTCTCCCAAGTCAGGAGTTACCTGCTTACCGTACCAGAGAGGTACTCCGTGGTTGAGAACCAGCTCTATACAGATCGGCCACTGAGTATAGGACGTGGATGTCCACTGATACAGTCTTCCTGCCTTCTGCGGCTCAACGCATCCCATCAGACAGTAATCTCTTGCGTCCTCGATGGAAACGCCTTTTGCCAGCATCATCTTTATATGAGTATCATCGAAGTGACACGCAGGGAATCCCATTCCCGAACGAACTACGTCAACGATCTTCTTCATATACTTCTGAGGCGACTTGTTATTGATCCTGCATGCCAGTGACGGCTGATAGATCTTAACGTGTCTTACTGCATCCATCAACAGATAAGTAAGTTCGTTGGTAGCGTCTCTCCCGTCTCTGGTCAGTCCGCCTACGCACATGTTTACGAACGGCTGATAACCTGCGAAGAACTTTGAACCGCCTTCACTTGTGATCCACATCATCTCGGACATCTTCACCAGCATACATCCGGCCAGCTCGAAAGCCAGGAAATTATCCATACGTCCGGAATCGATGTCAGCCTTGTAGTACGGATACATGTACTGGTCCACACGGCCTATGGACATTCCTGTCTGATTTTCTTCTACCGGCAGCAGCGACTCTATAGTCCATACAGCCTGTATAGCTTCCCAGAAAGTCTCCGGCTTGTGAGCAGGAACCTTGGCGTTTACCTCAGAGATCTTCAGCAGTTCTTCCTTTCTCTTCGGATCAGTTTCCTTTGCCGCCAGCTCGGCAGCGTACTGCGACATACGTCTCGCATAGATCATAACGCCTTCAGTCGTATCGATAACCGACTTGTAGAAGTAAATCTTATCCAGATCTTCAGGGTTTTCATAATCAAGCTGAGCCAGGTGGTCTCTTGCTTCCTGCTGGATGTCCAGCATACCCTTCTTCATCAGGATAACGTCATATCCAGGGTTAGAGTCTCCGCCTCCGTTGATGGCGTGATATGAACAGTCGGAAACGAAAGACTCTCCTGAAAGCTCCCATACGCCTGCTTCACGATACTGGCTCTCGCAGTATTCGTCAACGGATTTGCCTTCCCAGAATGGGAACAGCTCTTCACGCATGATCCTCTTGTCCTCTTCGGAAATGTAGAACGGGTCCTGCGGACGATTGCCGATAGTATCGATCTCGTCTACCATCCATCTCCACGCGATATCAGGAGAAAATGCTCCCGCTCTTGGAGCTCCATTAGGCGCACCTACGATCAGCTCGTGATCCTGGATTACGAGAGGCGCCGTTTCACAGCAGTATCTGAAGCACTTGGCTCTCAGCTCGATCTTCGGCATTCCCGGGTTTTCCTTTGTGATCTTCGTTACCGCCCTTGCTCTGTAGGTGGTGATGGACGGAACCTGCTTCAGGAAGTTCTCCTTCAGCTTCACCAGTCTCTCGGTAGGTCCCAGAGGAACTCCATCCTCATCCACCTCCGTAGTCGCCGCGGCGATGGATGAATAGTACTTAGGGCGATCTCCGCATCCTGTCGCAGATGACTGCTCCTGCTGATGAGGAGGTACTACCGAGGAAATATCGTCCGCAACCGTTTCGAACATCTTCATCAGCGAGTTGCGTTCTTCATCAGACATATTCTTCGTCGCTTCTGCGATCTTATTTGAAAATTCTCGAATATCCAACTCCTTTACCTCACTTTCTTAATTTATCACACAGTTGTATAACTTACTTTATGCTTGCCAACGCTTCTTCCAGGAGCCTCTGAAGCCTGAGCAGTCCATCGTCATCGCATTTGCATTCCCCTGCTGCGACACTTTCCGGGACGCCCATCCCCAGATCTTCGATCTTCCTCACTCCGTATCCGACCTTCCTTATATAGATAAGGTTCATCGGAGATACGTTGTCGGACGTGATCCCCTTGCCGGCAGAGCCGCTTCCCAGCGTCATAGCCGGGAACAGATTAGTGGTAGCTCCCATGCTGCCGTAGACAGCCGGCGTATTGACCAGCATCCTGCCTACAGGCTTCTTTATGGCGAACTGATGTATCACATCCCTGTCGTTGGAATGTATCACCAGAGTATGTCCATGTCTTTCGGAAAGCAGTAGCTCGATACACTTTTCACAGGCATGCATCCAGTCGTCTTCTATGAAGTACGAAAGCACCGGACACAGCTTTTCCTTTGAATAAGGATTATTTTCCGATACATACTTCTGCTCTGCGATAAGCAGCCTTGTATTTTCCGGAACTGATATCTTAGCCCATTTCGCCAGATCTTTGGCTGTTTTGCCCGCCATTTCCGGATTTGCGCTGCCATCCTTGAAGTAAAACAGCTTTCCAAGTCTGTCAGCTTCTTCCTCCGTCATGAAGTATGCCCCATTGGCTTCAAATTCCCTTCTCACTTCGCCGTCGATGCAGCTGTCCACTACCACCGACTGCTCTGCCGCTGAAACTACTCCGTTATCAAAGGTCTTGCTGGCTATGATATCCCTCACTGCCTGGCGTATATCGGCCGTCCTCTCTATGAATGCCGGTCCGTTTCCCGTCCCTCCGTATATCACCGGTTTCCCGGAACGGTAGGCGTCCTCCAGCATACCGGGAACTCCTGTATTGAGTATCATGGCTGTTGCCTGATGATTCATCAGTTCTCTGGTCCCGGCCTTAGTCACTGTAGGAAGATACGACAACACGCCTTCAGGCAGGCCGCATCCTTCGGCTGCTTCGATCATGATATCCAGTACCCTGCAGATAGTGTTGTAGGCTCTCGGGTGCGGAGAAAACACGATGGAATTCCCCGACTTTATCGCAATGAGCGCCGAATACACGGTCGTAGACACAGGACTTGTCGCAGGGCAAAGGCTTACTAAAACACCCATCGGGACTCCTACATCCACGATCTGTCTCTCATGATCTATGTTTATCACGCCAACGCATTTCATGTCTCTGATATGCGCCGGCAAATACTCGCACGCGAATCTGTTCTTTATGTACTTATCCTGCCACCTGCCGTAATCCGTCTCTTCCACCGACATCATGGCCAGCTCTCTGGTGTGACGCGATACTTCCTTCGCCATACACTCCATGATCTCATCCAGCTTTTCCTGCGGGAACTCGACCAGTTTCCTGTGAGCTTCATAGGCGTTCTCGGCCAGAATACGGGCTTCCTGGATCGATAGCAAATCATTATCTATGATGTTAACCTTCATTTGCCTCTCTCCCTTTCTGTTTCTGTCAACTCAGTCGACACGTCAATCGCTGTATGGAAGCAGGTTCTCCAGCTTATACAGTCTGGTTATCTTCTGCAGATCCTCATGAGGTCTTGCTATGACTACGGAGCTGTAAGGCTCCGTTCCCATTTCCTGGACCGCCTTGACTCCTGCCGCTACCGCTGTCTTACAGGCTCCCACATCACCTTCCACCAGCACGGAAATATATCCTGACGCGGTGTTCTCAAATCCGACCAGCTCGACATCCGCCGCCTTACACATGGCGTCGGCAGCCTCGATAACGAACACGATCCCAAAGGTCTCAACTAAGCCTAACGCTTCTGTTCTTGCCATCTTTAGTCTCCTCCTTTATAACTCATCGACATCGTAGATCGAAACGATGTCTCCTATCGGTTTTATCGGCCGCGGAATGACCTTCGTCGCTGTCAGCTTCCCGATAGCCTCGGCAGCTTCCGCTCCGGCTTTTATGGAAGCCGTCACGGCGGCCACATCTCCCTTGATCATGATGGTCACCAGGGTCGAGCCCACATTTTCGTAAGAGATCAGCTCTACATCTGCGGCCTTGAGCATCTTGTCACAAGCTTCGAGAGCAGGGACCATTCCCACGGTCTCCAGCATTCCCAACGCTTCCTCTGCATAGTATCTCATGCCAAACTCTCCTTTCAAATTGAAATCGATATATCCACACCGGCCTGTCGACATAGGCTCGATGCGGATATATTATTAACTGGAATTTAAAACAAATTACTTTATGTAACTGTTGATGGTATCGATGCTCTCCTGATTGGCCTTATAATAGATGACCAGATTGCCCTTCTCATCCAGCTCGTATCTGCTTTCATCTATCAGTCCGTTGGAGCAGGCCGTCATCAGAGCTTCGTCCATAGCCTTGTCCTTGAAGGCCTTGAAGCTGCCGTACTGGTCTCTGAGAGCATCCTGCACGTCTTTCCTGCAGGCTTCCTTGCCTGATGTGAAATATTTCAATACCGAAAAGAATAATGGTCTCATATCCTTACGCCTCCTTTGCAGTTGCTCTTTGCTGTGAAATCGCGAGAACGAAGATACCGATAACCATGACAATAGCTCCTACCCAGCCCTGCCAAGGAATAGCATATCCGTCTACACCGAATACCAGTCCGCATATCACGAAGCACCATACAGGGCCCCAGAAAGCGTATGTACCGTTGCATCCCATGCCGAGAGCAGCTCCGCACATGGCGGCACCCTTGTACCAGTACTTGAATGACCATGACGCGAATATACCGCCGATAAGGAACAGCCAGATTGACGGCATGTCGGTCAGCGCCTGTCCTACCATCGAGATACCTGTACCGATCCCGTCTCCGCCTATCAGCGACAGGATGGAAACGAGGACGATCCCGTTGCCTATCCCGGAAGTGACCTGACGAATAGTGATGGCTACTTCAGTATCTACCATGGAGCAGGCATATCCTCCCATGGCGCCTTCGATCCCCCATCCGAGAGCACATACGAAAGCAGCGATGAATCCTATCAGCATAACAGGATCGAATCCGTCCAGCGACATTCCCGTGCTTCCTATGAGTGTGGCGGCTGCCAGGCAGATAACGATACCCAGTACCATGCCCTTGGACAGTACCTGTTTGTAAATTATCCTTCCGATGATAGCTCCCAGTGCCGCATTCAGCGATGCGATAGGAACGATGATCGAGCCAGCCGTCTGAAGAGCCAGCGCATAAGCTGTCGATGCCAGCGGTCCTCCGATAAGGGCTACTGTGATGAGTATCCTTCCCGGCTTGGTCTTGAGAGTCCTGAAGAAATCTCCCAGTCTTCCCAGCACAGCTGCCTGTATCAGCGTATAGACAGCTGAGCAGATGTCGTTAGTCGCCGCTCCTATGGCGCTGAGGGTGTATGTCAGCGCGAAGCCTGTTATCGCGCCTCCGTACCAGGTTTCCCATATGCCTGTTGCCATTCCCTGCGTCATGAACGCGGTGTATCCGCCATACAGGAATCCTGACATGAGGGCGATGAACAATCCTTTTTTGCGATATGCCTTTTCCTGCGCCTGTTTCGCTTCCAGCGCCCCTGCGGACACAGCCATTGAACTTTCGCTCATAAATAAATCCTCCTCTTTTGAATAATGATAATAAATAGTAATAACTTCAGCGAAGCGTTACCCTTCCGGGATCGCCCGCGTTCCCCACAGACTTTCTCAGAAGCAGCACAGATAACACGGCCAGGACCGCCTGCGCCACCGGCACTGAGAGCCATACGCCTGTTACCCCCATAAATGGAGGCAACACGACTGTCGCCAATATCCCCATCAATATCAATTCTCCATATATAAGAGTATAAGCATATCCGTTCCTGTCCATAGCGTAGAAGACCGATGTCATGACCCGCTCGATGGCCATGAATATCATCCCCGCCGCGAAATACGGCATTGTCGCCTCCACATCAGAGACTCCCTGGCCGCTCATCCCGAAGAATACGGATACCGCCTCACTCCCGGCTATCAGCAGTATCACCGATACCGCCGCTGTGATCTCAGCCGTTATGAACGCCATGTTCCTGAGCCTTTTCACCATATCCTGGCGATCTGCGCCGAAATAACGGCTTATCAGCGGCTGAGAACCGTCTCCTATACCCTGTATGAGCATTTGAACGATATAAGTCACGTAAGATATGACTGCATAACATGCCGCAGCTCTCTCTCCTCCATGTATTATGGCATTCTTGTTTATTATGATCATCACTACGCTTCCCGCGAAGGTCAGTCCGAAAGGCGATACGGCAACTGCCAGTATCTCCCGTATCTTTTTTATATCTCCCCTGAATCTCGCATACCCGACCAGTTTCTTCTTTTTTATCAGGAAGGCCAGACTCGGAACGATGGAGCATCCCTGCCCCAGTACCGTAGCCAGTGCAGCTCCCATCATCCCCCATCCGAAAAGGGCTATGAACACCCAGTCCAGCACCACATTCACCATGAAGCCGGTTATCATGGAAATCATAGCAATGTGTGCTCCGTCGTAATTTCTCACCACAGGCACCAGACCGCTTCCAATGATCTGGAATAATGTTCCGAAGATTATCCATCTGATATACTCTTCCCCTAAGGTGAACAGTTCTCCGTATGCTCCGAAAAACCTCAATACCGTCGGAAATACAGCGTACATCAGGAGCATTTCCACAATCCCGGCCACCAGCAGCAACGCCAGCGTTATTCCCAGATACACTCTCTGATCCTCACTCGCGCCCTTTCCGCGAGAGATAGATATGAATATGGAGCCGCCCATCCCCAACGCCGTTCCTGTTGCCAGGATAAACGCCGTGATAGGATATGCCACATTTATGGCAGCCAGGCCCGTTTCATTCAAATAATTTCCTACAAACCATCCGTCTACTATCGAATATATCCCCGAAAAGGAAAACGCGATCATGGATGGGATGACAAACTTAAAAAATTCCCTGCTCACTGTCTTTGCTTTAACGTGTTAAATTCCTTATACTGTATACTTCTTCTCTATACTGCTATTTTAAGCTATACACCTAAGAGGAATGTCAATTACAAAATCGACAGATTTTTTTGCGCTCGCACGCAGTCTGTCTTTCCTCTTTTTTCTGTGCGGAAGAACTCAGGTTTTTCACCGTCACACCAGTTTGTTATTTGTTTAACACGCCGTTTTCCCAACTTGCCCGCAAGAAAAAGCGGAGAGATTTCAAACATCCGTTCGAAAGCTCTCCGCCGTGCTCCGCAATATTTTGTCGTTAAATAACGCCTTTTCAGGTTCAAAAACATTCCCCCTAAGGGAATACTTGTTTCACAAATATCCATCGTCCCTGGCCTTCGCCTCTTCCCACGGGAGCACATCTCCATCCTCCTTGAGATACTCCAGGAGCTCCGGTATCCCCTCTCCTGTATAAGCGCTGACAAAGAATATCTTCTCGCATCCCGCCAGTCTAAGCCATTCCGCCGCCTGCGCGGGCTCCGCCAGACGATGCTCTATCTTCGTTACGATACCGATCACCTCTCTGTTGCACATGGTAGTGACGTTAGGAGGATACAGAGAATAGGGCTCAATAGCGCTCAGCAGCAGGCCCACCACATCAGCCTCATAGGAATACACTGCCAGAGCGCCTCCCAGATGCTTCGTCTCGGCATATTCGCCCGGTGTATCGATGATCACGTCATAATTGTTGACGTATTGGGTCTTATGGTATGTAATGGTTTCTCCCTTCATCGCCTGCGTCAGTGTCGTCTTGCCGGCCTCGCTCCTTCCCATGAAAATTATCTTTCTCATAACGCTTACCTTCTGCTGATCTCACAGACTGCATAACCCAGATCCTGCCCGAAATATCTTACGATCTCCTCCACCGCGTTGGTCACTTCGGCGATCAGTCCTGTTATTATCAGAGTACCGCTGAACCTGTCAACGAACCCCAGGTACACGTCTCCCTCCTTTGTGGCGATGTCGCCGGCTATGACCGCCGATTCCGCGGGACTCATATTTATTATGCCTATCGCGGATTTATCGTAATCCACATCGGGATTGAGTCCCAGCTTCCTGTAAACTATCGGCCTCGGTCCTCCGATAATATGTGCCAGCGTTATCTGTTTGCCGGGTACCAGCTCCTGTATTATCCTGAGCCTGCCTTCCGCGTCCTGAGGCAGTATATCTTTTATATCGACCATTTCTTCTTGCCTCCCTCTTCCTTACTTGATTATGTCCACCAGTATCTCGGTGACGAAATCGTCCACCTTATGTATGGTCCAATAATCAGTGACATACCGTTCTATAGATGTGTTCCCGTATTTATACCCGTGAGCCTTCGCCCATCTGAATATCTTCTCATACGTTTCATTTATGTTATCATGAGATCCTATGTGATACGCCGACAGCATCATTTTCCCGCCTATGTTCATGGTCCTGCTGTCCTCTATGTCCTTCGCTCCCCGCTGGAAAACGCGGACTTTCGTCGGTTTCCCTTCCATCTTTTCCTTTACGTCGAGGAATTCAAGATACACTGCCCCCGTTATGGCATGTCCTATTTCCTCCAGATAGTTGGTCCACTCTATATTGATGATGGAATCCATGTAGTTGTGGGTGAATTCCTGCTCCATATAACAGACCCGCATGGATTCTATATACTTGACCGAAACTTCTGTGACCTTGTTCTCGATCACGCTGACAGCTTCCATTATAAGATCATACCAGTCATTTACCGATATGTAGGATACATTTATATCCTCCCGCAGCCGCTTGAGTTCGTCTATTTTATTGCGAAAGCTCTCCTGATGCACTTCATAGGTCTCGCTTTCCAGCACCTCTTTCATTTCCTCCAGCTTGAAGCCCATCTGCTTGTAATACTTGATAACCGGCACCAGCAGCAGCGTCCGCCTGTTGTAATATCTGTATTTGTTTTCTTCAGAGATATAGTCCGGTGAAATTATATGTATCTTATCGTAAAAGCGCAGCGCCTTTTTCGATATATTACATATGCTGCTCACTTCCCCTATGGAGTACAGTTTTTCATCCTCTGTTTCCGTCTTTTTTTTCTCATCTTTCACAGCGCTCACCTTTTCCTTCTGCCTTTCAGGATCTTACGATCGCAGCCTCGGCGGAGTCGAGACTCTCATACCCGTAAAAACCGACCGTCGCGGCGTGTATCACGAAGGAAGGATTTTCCAGTTCAGACGACGTGTCCAGGCCGCTGAGATAAGAGGACATAAGACTGAGAGTCCTCTCCGAATATGTCTTCAACTCCCCTATGGTATATACATGAAACGAGACGTCACCGCCTCCGGTCCCCACGACAGGTCGGCTCTTGCTTCCCAGACCGGGGTAGCGCCTGACGAATTCCTGCTCACATCCTATCAGGATGTTGGCGATCCTGTCCACCAACTCCTCTTTGATCGGCGATACAGGGGGCAGATTTTTTTTCAGCACGCTGTCGAAATAATCCGGCTCGGTGAACTCCATCATATAGGCGTATTTTTCGGTAAGGAGATTCCGTCCTGCGTTTTTCGCTTCCTCCAGATCCTGCCTGTAGCTGGCCAGCACGTTCTCCGGAAATGATGAAAATTGACTGAAGCGCATGGCATAAAATGTCCACCAGTCATCCTGGCAAGCAGCCCGCCCTCCCGCGTTGTTCACCTTATCGAACATATTCCATTCTATATCTATTATATCGTCTATCATCCTGTCTTTCGGCGTCTCTCTCCGCTTTATCTCATCCCTCATGACAATTCTCCTTAAAATTCCCGAAAAGCTTCATCTAGTCACAATCCGCCATGATGTGGAGGTTCCTCAGCCTCACATCTCTTATGGCTCTCATCAATTCATCCCCATGGGCCTGCAGGAAAGCTTCCGTGGTCCTTGTAAACCCTCTGCGGTTCAGCTCTCTCCCTACGTCCACACACACCTGTTCTATGAGCATTTCTTTTTTTGCGCTGTTTTCCGCTGTATCGGGAAGCATCGTTATATTCCTCAAACGTTCCACCGTTTCCCTGAGCACATTGAAATCTTCCGCTCCACGGAACACCCATTTATAATACGGCATATACGTTTCGTTCAGCAGATATACAGCTGACATGGCTGTCTTGACGAATTCACCACAGGACAGATACGCCGCCTGAAAATCTCTCCGTTTCATAGACCGGCCGTAGTTGTACTGGCCTGTCTGCGCCATCATGGCGCATCTGGCTGCCAGTTTTTTCTTTACTACGTCCTCCGGATAAAATCTCTGCAGCTCGCTCCTTATCTGTGAAAACCGTCCGTTGTTGTCCACAAAGACCTGGCCGTTGACTGCCGTGGCCAGAAACCTCTCCGGTATCCTGAACCATTCCATATTATCAGCCGGAGCATGATCCAGCCCTGTGAACTTACGGTAAAACCCCTCTGTCGTCAGGACTCCCACTCTGCCGCCACCCTGGGCTGACGTTATCCTCCTGTACCCCATGTAGCTCTGAGGCAGACTGTCATACGCTTTCTGTATCTCAGCCCCGGCAGTCTCATACAGGCTTTCAGGGATCCAGATGCAGAAAGCAGGGCCGAAATCATGGTCAGCAGACAGCTGATCATCAAATCCAAAACACTCCGAGCCTTCTCCCACCAGCCCTGCCGCGATGTATTCCCTGTACCGCGACAGCTTTTCATCTATCATTGTCCTTCCGTACTCTTCAAAATACCGTCTCGAAAGCTCCATCCCTTTCATCGCTCACATCCCCTTCACCTTTTCCAGGTTCCGCTCCATCATTCTGTACTGTTCCGTCTTTCCGAAATCACGCTCGATCAGCCGCAGCGCTTTTTCATAATACTCCGCAGCTTCCTTCATTTCACCTTTGAGATACGATATCTCTCCCAGACCTGCACATGCCGCCGCATAATGGACGTCACCACCGCCATCCTCCTGAAATATCCGGCAGGCGTGGAGAAAGCTTTCCTTGGCCATCTCCAGTTTGTTCTGACACACCTGCAGCTGACCAAGATTCACATATGTAGTTGCCAGCTCTCCTCTGCATTGCGGCAGTCCTTTTATTATATTGAATGCGACGTCCAGCGCCTGCTCTGCCTTGTCCGATTCCCCGGTGGCACGATACACCATGCTGATATTGTTGCACAACGCGGCCATCCTGTAATCGCCTGAAAGGCCACATTCCTTCAGCAATTCTCTGGCCTGCAGGAAATACTTGAGAGCTTCCTGCTGTCGACCCGCGCTGATATATACATCTCCCGTGTTTATCAAAGCCGTAGCATAATGTTCAGTTTTTGACAGCCCCATCCGCTCCAGTTTTTCCAATACATCTCTGTACAGCTCTTCGGCTCTGCCGATCTCGCCGACAGCACGACAAAATCCTCCCAGCTCGTTGCTCACCGCAACGATCCCGGAGGTATCGTCTCTGTGTCGCGCTTCTTTCAGCCAATCTTCCAGATAGCGCCTCGTCTCCGCCGCGTCCTTGGCCTTGAATCTGGCATCCAGTCCGTTGTAAAACTCCTTGATGTCTATCCCGCCGTACATGCTGTCTCACCTATCCTTTCCGAATGAAATTCGTCATGATAGGTTTCTCATATTCCGGCTGCTTCACATGCTGTCTCAACCCGGCATACCTGTTGCGAAGATCATAGGCAATACTTTCACCCAGCGTCCTCATGGTCTGCATCCCCTCCGTGTCTTCCAGGACCTCCTCCGGCTTATTTCCGTGGACTTGGTTCCAATACTGGGATGTGGCGATAGGCATCTTGCTTATGGTGAAATACTTGTTGAGCCTGTCAAAGGCAGCGCTGGCCCCGCCTCTTCGGCAGGATACTACCGCCGCAGCCACCTTACCGGTCATGCGCCCACTGTGCATGTTGCTGTAGAACAATCTGTCGAGAAAACAACACAGCTGTCCGGACGCACTGGCATAGTAGACCGGAGAGCCCACTACCAGGCCGTCGAATTCCACCAGCCTTGATGAGATCTCGTTGACGCCATCGTCAAAGACACATTTGTCCGTGGTAAAACAGCTTCCACAACCTACACAGCCTCTGATAGGCTCTGAGCCTATATGATATATCTCCGTGGCCACATCGTTTTTATTCAGTGACCCGGCCACTTCTCTGAGAGCCGTATAGGTGCATCCGAATTGGTGCGGACTGCCGTTTATCAACAGAACTTTCATTGTTACTCCTTACTGTAAGCCTTTTTTCAGTAAAAACGTAATCATTGAGAGTCTGTTGTCATTATACCATACTTTCCTATCATGTGGATACATTAAATTCAGTTTGATAACAGGTATAACTTCCACTCCCCATCTCATCCATGATGACATGTGCCGGCAGCTCTCCGCGCATCTGTATCAAAACGCATCAAGAACGCTTGTTCTTCAAAGCTTTCAGTGATATAATAATGATGACAAGCCGGCAAAGGATCAGGAAAGGAACATATATATGGACAGAGTCATCCTCCACTGTGATATGAACGGGTTCTACGCATCGGTAGAGCTGATAGACTATCCTCACCTGAAGGACAAACCCATGGCGGTCTGCGGCAGCCCTGAGAACCGTCACGGTATCATATTGGCAAAAAACGAAATAGCTAAAAGATACGGCGTCGTAACAGCCGAGACTCTCTGGCAGGCCAGGAAGAAATGTCCCGGCCTCCAGGTCGTGCCGCCCCATCATGACAAATACAGGCATTACAGCAGACTGATAAATGAGATCTATCTGAGGTACACCGACATGGTCGAGCCTTTCAGCATCGACGAGTCGTGGCTGGATGTGACTGCCAGCACCAATCTTTTCGGTACCGGCAGTCATATGGCTGATGAAATAAGAGAAACGGTAAAGAAGGAACTGGGTCTCACGCTCTCCGCCGGTGTTTCCTTCAACAAAATATTCGCCAAGATGGGCAGCGACTACAGGAAGCCGGATGCCACCACCGTCATCTCCAGGGAAAATTTCAAGGAAATACTGTGGCCGCTGGACGTGAGGGCCATGTTCTTCGTTGGCAAAGCGACAGCTCAGAAACTGCACGACTTCGGCATAAAGACCATAGGCGAGCTGGCTGCCGCCGACAAAAAAATGATATCCGGTATGCTCGGAAAACAGGGCAGCACCATCCACGACTACGCCAACGGTCTGGACACTACGCCGGTTGCCCGCTATGATCAGCCGGAACAGATAAAATCCGTCGGCAATGGCATCACATTCAGACGTAACCTTCACGGTATGGAAGATATAAAAACAGCCGTGACAGGCCTGTCCGACACAGTAGCCACACGGCTGAGAAAGCACGGGCTCAAAGCCTTCGGCGTCAAAGTCGATATAAAAGATCCCTCCCTCAAGGTCATATCACGGCAGCAGCAGCTGGACAATCCCACCAATGTATCAGAGGTCATCGCCTCCAGCGCCATAGACACCATAAAGAAGTCGTGGCGCATGAGAGATCCCATCAGGATGCTGACCATCACCGCCATCAATCTGTGCGATGAAAACCAGGCTCAACAGTTGTCTCTCTTCTCCAACGAGAACGTGCTGGCAGAAAAAGGAGAAAAAGTCGAGCGTGCCATGGATAATATCAGGAAAAAATTCGGGACCGGAGCCATCAGTTTCGGTTCGATCATCAACAACGATATCGGACTGGACGCAGGGAGCACAGATCCGGCATTTTCAGACGTCAGGACTCCTCCGGACAGAGATGACTGAGATCGTAAAACTGCTGCCTGCTCCGAAGCTTCGCAGCGCTTTCATCCATACGCTATCTTCTCTCGATAAGATCTATCAGTTCCTCCAGTCTGCTCAGATTCAGTATTACGTGGTCAGCGCCACATCTGAAATATGTCTCGGTGACATTCTTCTGCCGCGTTACCTTCTCTTCCTGCGGCAGCGCTTCATATTCCTCTTCCGTCAGCCCCATCACCGAGCTGCCTTCCACGATGCCTACCGATATGAGTCCGGCGTTTTTCCCTTCTTTTATATCAGCGACAGTATCTCCCACCTTGATGGCGGCAGCCACCGATGAAACTCCCAGCTTTTCCAGATTTCTGAAGATCATATACGGGTATGGTCTGCCTTTGCCGCCAACGTCATCCGGAGTGATATATACATCCGGCTCATAGCCCTTTGCTGCTGCCGCAGGAGCGACGATCCCCATCATCTCAGACGTATATCCTGTAGTAGAGCCTATGGATATACCGCGTCCTCTCAACATCTTCACCGTGTCAGTTACATAGGGTTTAGGCCCGGCAAAATCAGGGAGTATCTCCATGATCGCCTCTTCGCTCACTTTGTAGACCTGATCCACATCAGCTCTCGTCCATGGTGAGCCGTATACCTGCTCCCATTCCCCGGCGATCCTGTCCATCTGCATCATCTTATGGATATGGTCCCATTTAGGCATGCCCATAGGCTCTCTCACCTCTTCCAGAGTAGGTGCGATGCCAAACTTCCCAAAAGCCTCTATGAAGGCCTGCACGGGGGCAGTGGAACCGAAGTCCACTGTCGTTCCCGCCCAGTCGAATATCACAGCTTCTATTTTCTTCATGTTTTCCTCCGTCCGTCTCCTTACAGGTCAGTCCATTCCTCATGCATGTATATCTGTCTCTTTTCCAGCTCCCGGAATATCACTTCAGGCTGGAATGCGTATTCAGGTATCAGTATCCCCGGACGAGGAGCACAGCCCTTGGCCAGCAGTTCAGCGGCGATGGCCAGAGGGATCCCTACGTTCCTCGTATAGGCTCTCAGTCCCTCCCAGCTCTCTACAGAACCATCGGAGGCCGGATGGGTATGGTATATTATCCCCTGCTTCTTCTTTCCATCCTTTGTACCGATCACTTCGATATGAAGACTGTATCCGTAAAGCTTCGTGGTTTTTCCCTCCGGGCTGTTCACCAGGTAGTCGCCGATGATATCCATAAGCTTTGCCGGCCGGTCTCCCACCATCACCTCAGGGTTTTTCAGTATCCCATAGTCGTAAAGGCCTCTCACCAGTGTCATATTCTGCTGCGGCCACGTTCCTCTCACCTCGATGAGACGCACGCCCTTATCAGCCAGCGCCTCAGCCAGCGTCACCGTCTCCGAATGAGGAATTATGTATTGTACTGTCTCCCCGTAAGGTTCCGGCAGCTTCACCTTTCGCGGCCTGGCAAAAGGCGGCACCTGTATGAATTTGCCATCCTCGAACACCACTCTGGTCTCCAGCTCAGGATCGTACTCGTAGGTAGTTGTCTCCGTTATCGATTTGGAAAAGGCGAAAGGTCTGAATGCTCCATGCGACACATATACCTCTTCCACTGTATCCAGCTGATTGGCCAGATGCATGGCCATCATCTGAGTCGCTCCCGGAGTCATTCCAAAACCTGGGACACATGTCTTCCCCGCCTTTACGAACAGGTCGTCCCACTGGTTCTCGTCACCGAAACCGTTGAGATTGACTCCGTGACACCCCGCCTTGGCGATACACTCGGTGGACTTGCCGTTGAGAGTGATCTGCGTCCCGTCCATCACCACGTCATAGCCTTCCATCAGCTTCGCCGTTCCCGCTACATCGTTGACATCTGCTTTCACCACGTCTACTCTGGCGTCGTCCAGCCATTGGGCCACCTTTTCTGCCTCCTCCACATTGTAGTCGCCTATGGTTATTTTATCAAAATTCGAGTGCTCCACAAGATCCAGAACAGATTCTCTGCTGATCCGACCTGCTGCTCCCAGACAAAAAACTTTCATATCTTGACCTCCTCTATAGTTTTGAGTAATCTCTTTATGTCCTCTGGATATATCTCTCCTATATTCCCTATCCTGAACGTCTCCGCCTTCGACACCTTTCCGGGATAGAGGACGAATCCCCTGGATTTCATGGCTCTGTAGAATTTTCCGAAATCGAAGTCCTCATAGGGATACATAAATGCTGTTATGATAGGGGACTGTACGCTTTGCGGCAACAGCGGCCTGTACCCCAGCGCATCCATCCCCTCACTGAGAATGCGCTGATTCTCGCTGTACCTGCCATATCTCTTCTCGATGCCGCCCTCTTCATCCAGCTCGTTGAGGGCCTGCTGGAAAGCTCTCACCGTATGGGTAGGCGATGTGAATCGCCACTTTCCCTTCCCATCCATGGTTTTCCATTGATCATACAGATCCAGACTATATGAATGAGCGTTACCTTCGCATTTTTCCAGTTCGCTCTTTCTTGCTATGACAAAGCTGAACCCCGGCACTCCCTGGACGCATTTGTTTGATGAGCTTATCATGTAGTCTATCCCCATCTTTTCCATGTCCATGGGGATACCTCCGAAAGCGCTCATAGCGTCCACAATGGTGGCTTTTCCCATTTTCTTGGCAAGACTGCATATCCTTTCCACCGGATTCAATATCCCTGTGGTAGTCTCGCAGAAGACTACGGCCACATGAGTTATCGCCGTATCTTCATTCAACACTCTTTTCACCGCTTCCGGATCAGCCTGTTCCGTCTCGTCAAAGCTGAGCAGTCGGAAGGAACGTCCCATGGTCTCCATAAATCTGACCATCCTCATGCCGTAGGCTCCATTGGCGATAAGAAGCAGCTTCCCGCTCCCTGGCACCGCTGTTCCCAGACATGCCTCGACTCCAAATGAGCCGCTTCCCTGCATCAGCACTGCCGTATAATCATCCGGTGACGATGTGGCATATCTCACCAGTCTCCTTCTTATATCTTCAACTACATCTATATTGTAATCATCGTCCCACGTACACCAGTCGCGAAGCATAGCTGCTCTCACCTTCTTAGACGTGGACAATGGTCCCGGTGTCAGTAACAGGTAAGGGTTATCAGGCACTTTCGACCACATCTGTCTTCCTCCTCTCATTTCTCTTCTTTATCCTGTACACCAGCAGCTCATATATCCCTCGGGCAACGATGTTCACCAGCAGTATCAGCAAGCTCATAGCTGCCGCCTGAGCGATGTCCCCCGCTTCTTCCATATGGGTTATGGCGATAGATGCCACCTTGAACTGAGCGCTGTAAAGGAACACCACCGCTGACACAGTCACCATGGAGTTCATGAAATAATAGAGGAATATCTCCAGTATGGCCGGAAGAGACAGCGGCACTATCACTCTGGTGAAGCTCTTCCACAGCGGGATCCGCATGCTGTCGGCCACATTCTCATAATCCTTGTCATGTTTTTTCAGCGCGCTGCTGGCAGTGACGAAAGGTACCGAATAAAAGTGCACTACGTTGGCCAGCACCAGTATGGCCACGGTGCCGTATATGAAATTCAGCGGATTATCAGGGCTGTTGAAGAAGAATATGAAGCTGAGGCCTATGACCATCCCCGGCAGCGCCAGTGGGATCGATGACAGCAGTCTTCCTATCACCTTCAGCACCCTGGAGCTCTTGCTCCTTTCCACCAGATACACGTATATGAACACAAAAGCCGTACCTGCTACAGCTGACAGGAGACTCATCACAACCGAATTGATAAAGCTCTGGATCCCTCCTGTCGACTCGCTGAAATTGAAATGTTCCAGCGTGAACCCCATTTCATATGGATAATATTTCGTAAATGCTCCCATGAACAACACTGCCACCATGATGAACAGGCACAGCGTCACACCGCCGCATATCACATAAAACACCACGTCTCTGGGCGTTGAGTCTTTTATCCTTAAAGCGCTGGCCTTGGAGCTTATCGCCCCGCTTTCCTTTCTGGACGTTATCCTGTCTACGGCGAAGCTGATGATGGCCGGTATCAGGAGCAGTGTCCCTACCACTGCCCCCATGTTCATGTTGAACTGACCTGCCACCTGCTTATATATATCTGTAGCCAGGACATTGTAGCTGCCGCCTACGACTTTTGGGGCTCCGAAATCTGTGAATGCCAGCGTGAAGCATACGAAAAGCGAATTTATCAGTGTATATTTCACCGACGGTACAGTGATATATCTGAACTTTTTCAGATTGCCGCACCCCATGGTCTCCGCCGCTTCGTATAATCTTCCGTCAGCATAGTTCAACGCGATGTAAAACATCAGGAAAGACTGTGGAAATGTATATATGATCTCGGAAAGTATTATGCCCGTCTTACCGTAGAGGCCAATGTCCCATCCTAAGTTGGTAACTACTCCCTGCACACCGAACAGATACACAAGGCTGAGTCCGTGGACCACGGTAGGGAGAAACAGCGGTATGAGGGCCGCATAGCGGAAGAACTGCTTCCCCTTTATGTTGGTCCTCGTCACACCGTAGGCATAGACAAATCCTATCAGAGTGCTCACGATAGCTGTGAACACCGATATGTATATGGTATTGCCGATGGACACCGACAGGGCCGGCGTGGAAAAATATTCCGCATAATTGCCAAGGCCAACGAAGGTACCGTCAGCAGAAATGAATGCTTTGGAAAAAAGGCTGTAGAGAGGGCAGATCAGGACTATTACGAAGCATATGGTCATCAGCCCCATCACTATATTTACAGACTTTATCTTACTGGTATCGCCAAGCCTTGTCATCGTCAGCACACCTCATCATCAGCATATTTGAGTATTCCGGCCTCAGGAATCTGGAAAAAGATCCTGTCTTCCCTGTGAAGATCCAGCTTTGTGACTGCATCAGACGATATATCCACACAGATAGGCTCATTGGATTCCAGCTGGCCGTATATCCTGGTGACAGGCCCTCTGAATTCCACCTCTGTAACTTTGCCTGCCCAGTTTTCTGTCCCATTGCCGCCCATCTCTCTGGAAACGCCTATGTTCTCCGGCCTTACACCATACAGCTCGTTTCTGTTTTTCCTGTATATATTCATAGTCCCTATAAAATTGGCGACGAACACGGTCTTAGGATTGTTGTATATCTCCTGAGGCGTGCCGATCTGCTCTATCATGGCGTTCCTCATGACAACGATCGTATCGGCCATTGTCAGGGCCTCTTCCTGGTCATGAGTCACCATTATGGTGGTTATCCCCAGCTTCTTCTGGATACGGCATATCTCAGCTCTGAGCTTTACACGTACTTTGGCATCAAGAGCTGAAAGCGGTTCGTCAAGCAGCAGATACTCCGGTTTTGGAGCTACCGCTCTTGCCAGCGCCGTCCTCTGCTGCTGTCCGCCGGAAAGCTGCGACGGGTACTTCTTTCTATGTTCATACATATCCACCATCTTCAGGACCTCTTCACATCTGGCTTTTCTTTCCTTTTTGTCCAGTTCCTTCTGCTCGTTCAGTCCGAACATGATGTTCTGCTCCACGGTCATATTGGGAAACAGCGCATATGACTGGAACACGATCCCGAAGTTCCGCTTTGAAGGAGGCAGCTTGGTACAGTCTTTGCCATTGATGACGATTTTTCCCTCTGTAGGCTGCTCCAGCCCGGCTATGATCTTCAGGAGCGTCGTTTTGCCGCACCCGGAAGGACCCAGGATGCTGACCATCTCTCCCTTTTCTATATCTATGGAAATATCCTTTAAAACTGTCTGATCATCGAATTTCTTATTTATACCTTGTACAGATAAAAACATGTATCGATCGCTCTCCTTTCAGTTGATTGATTTTACTCAGCCAGATGACCGCCAGGCGGCGGTCATCTGCATTTATACAGGTACAGAAGTCTGTAAGTCTATTGCTTATTCCTCTTCCGGCTCTGATTTGGCGTCATATTTTTCCATCCAGGTGTTGAGGATGTTTTCTCTGTTGGACGCGGCCCACGAGAAGTCGTTCTCGATCAGCTGATCCAGCGGATTTCCTTCATACCCTTCGTATTCACCTACATCGTTAGTCGTTATTATCGGGTAGTTCTCCTTATACATGGCCATCGCGCTGTCGGATATAGCCCAGTCGAGGAACGTGTACGCGGCAGGATTTATCTCGTCCTTCTTGATAAGAGCGTTAGCTTCCAGATCCCAGCCGGAACCTTCCTCAGGGAAGATAACTTCTACAGGCGCTCCGTCTTCCTGCTGGCTGAGACCGGCATATCCAAAGCTGATCCCTACCGCGCATTCACCGGAAGCCGCCATCTTGGCAGGTTTAGAACCTGAATGAGTGTACATAGCGATATTCTTATCCAGTTCGTCAAGATAATTCCATCCCTCGTCCTCGCCCATCAGCTGCAGTATGGCTGATACCGTGAGGAATCCCGTTCCCGATGAATTAGGGTTGGACATGACGATATGACCTTCGAAAGCCGGATCCAGCAGATCCTGATATGATGTTATCTCCGGCAGTCCCAGCTTCTCGGCTTCCTCAGTATTGACTACGATAGCCGTCTCCCATGCGTCGATGCCTACCCATGTAGGAACCTCTTTATCCGATTTGAACTCCGGAAGTATCCTGTCCACTCCTTCAGGGGCATATGGTTCAAGACCTCCCTGATCATCCAGCACCATCATGGATGAAGCCGCTGTGCCCCATACCACATCAGCCTGCGGATTGTCTTTCTCTGCCAATAACCTGGCTGTGATGATTCCAGTGGATTCACGGACGATGTTCACCGTTATATCAGGATACTGTTCATTGAAATCCTCCAGATATGTGCTGACCTGCTCGTCTTCCAGTGCGGTGTAGACAGTTATCTCGCCTTCCGTGGCCTTATCGCCCGATTCAGCATTTTCGTCGCCGCCGGAACATCCGGTAAAGACCACTGCCGAAACAAGCATCGTCATCATCAAAAGAGCACTAACTAATTTCTTCTTCATTTTCAGATTTCCTCCTAAATATTCAAGTACATAATCATGATCCGAAGCGGAGTATGTAGACCAGGCTCTCACCATCAGCATGTCTCTCAGCTTCACACCCGCATTCTATCGTCCTGCCCGGCGCCGAACAAGCACAGATGTGTAAAATCTCATGAAAGGCACTCCCGGTATGCCTCTTCATTTCTGTAACTTTTCTACAAATCAGTCCGCATCATCCCATCATCCTGTGCCTTGGCTTCCTGCTGTACTGTGACTGGGCCGCTGCTGCCGGATGCCGGCCCGATACCGGCAATTACAACAGATTGTCGCCGTCGATGGCGAACCCGTCCGATATGGTGCTCTGCTTCTTTATCTTCCTGGAATACTTCTCGTAGTCCGACAGCAGTATACAGGCGTACAGCATGTCCACTATGGCCAGTTGTCCGCATCTCGAATACAGCGCATTGCTGTAGATATACTGCTCCGTACCGGTACAGAGGATGATGTCGGCGTATCTGTTGATGGCCGAATCCTCGTAATTGGTCAACGATATGGTCCCCGCCCCTGCCGCCTTGGCATTCTGCAGCGCCTTGACGGTGCTCCGCGAAAGCCCCGTATAGGATATCCCTATAGCTGTATCCTTTTCCGTCAGGTCTCCCGCCATCATATTCTGCCTGTAGATATCCTGGTAGTAGACGGCGTTTATTCCCAGATAGATCAGCTTGCTGGCCAGGTCCTCCGCCACCGTTGACGAATTCTCGGCAGCCAAAAGCAGCACTGTACCGCTGGCCGATATGGTCTTTGCAGCACGCATCAGCTCCAGCACCGACAGGTTCTTCAGGGTATCCTCCAGCTGTCTTATATTGGCGTTGACCACTTTCATGGGAATGTCCACGGACTTCTCGTCGGGAGAGATGTCGAAGGTTATCAGCTCAGTCATCTCAACTTCTTCCTCCGCCATCAGGCTCTCCTTCATCAGTATCCGCTTCATCTCCCTGAATCCGCTGAGACCCATAGCCCTGGCGAACCGTATCACCGTCGGCTGACTGACCCCTGCCTTTTCCGCCAGCTCTTCTATGGTCAGTTCCGTAGGGTCAAAATCCCCTTCTATTATCCTGTCCGCCACCTTCTGCTCTGACGGCCGCAGCATTCTGTACTCTTTCCTTATTTTAAGAACAAAATCCGAACTCATATCCTCGATGTACCTTTCCTACAAAACTCCCGTTTTCCGCTTGCCTCCCGGCTGACTCTTTTTGTCGTTATTCCGGAAAAAATCCCCTTGGTTTAATGTCTCCCGGCAATTTCTCATATTAAGATCCGCCTTTGCTTTGTTAATTATATTCGACTACGGTTAAATCCTTATCTGGCCTACATTAAATGTAAGTAAAAACAAATCAGCTTCTCCGTCATCCCGCCACCGCATCAGTACGGAATGCCAATTCCCTGAGATATCCAGCGTCTTTTATTACAAACGTAAGGTCAACCATGTGCCCTACGGATGCTAAATGCCTATAAACCGATTTGCATCAATGTTTTTTGGCATATTTTAAATGCTTTTCGCAGATTTTATGCCAACAAGTAACATATCAACAATCATTCTTGGCATATAACAGATATGAGACTTGCCCCAAACCGCCCTTTTATGCCAAATAAAGCCTTAAAAAATCTTGATTTGGCAATACGCCAAGCCGCCTTTTGTCCATGATCTCTTGCCCCACAAAAAAAGAGGAGCAGACCGCATCCGTTCAAACGGAATGCTATCGCTCCCCTGTATCATATAAATTTCTTACTGCGCCGTCTTCCTTCTGTATAGCGCTACTCCTGCTACTTACTGTTGTTCCTACGCCAATGTCTCAGCTATGTCGTACAGATCCTTTCTGAACTCCCGTTTCATCTTCAGCGCCTCCGCCAGATCGTATGCGACTATCTCGCTGCCGTTTATCCCTACAGCCTTGCTTGGCTCGTCGTCGTACAACAGCTGCACCGCCTTGGCCGACATCACGCTGGCCAGCAGCCTGTCCCGTCCCGACGGAGTGCCGCCTCGCTGGATATATCCCGGAACTACCGATCGCGTTTCCCTGCCGGTCCTTTCCTCCACGATGGTGGCCAGTTCAGCTGAGCTGATATCTACACCTTCAGCCTTGACGATGATGCTGTGAAGCTTTCCCGACTGCTGCCCCCGCAGCACTCTCCTGCACACCATGTTGATGTCCGGCTCCACCTCCGGCACCAGTATCACATCTGCTCCACCGGCAAGCCCCGCGTAGAGGGCGATATCACCACAGTGCCTTCCCATCACCTCCACGATGGTGGTCCTCTCATGGGCGGAAGCCGTATCCCTCAGGTTGGATATCATGGAAAGAACCGTGTTGACTGCCGTATCGAAGCCGATGGTGTAATCGGTATATGCCAGATCATTATCGATGGTCCCCGGCACTCCCATCACCGTTATGCCGCGGCTGTCCAGCTCCAGCCCGCCGTGGAGCGAACCGTCACCTCCGATGATGACCAGTCCTTCGATACCAAAAGTCTCCAGGATACCTACGGCGTGACGCTGGCCTTCCCCGGTCCTGAATCGCTCGCTCCTGGCTGTTCTCAATATCGTCCCGCCACGTTGAAGTATATCACCGACAGAATGCCACTCCATCTTTTCTATCTCGCCGTCCAGCAGACCCTCATAGCCCCGCTCTATACCGAAGACCTCCATGCCCATGGAAAGTCCTGTCCTTACGGCCGCTCTTACAGCCGCGTTCATCCCCGGCGAATCTCCGCCGCTGGTAAGCACCCCTATCCGTTTCATATCGCACTCCTCCTTGTTTCCGCTCGTTTTCCGGCCTCATACCGTCATCCTTTGTAATTGGCCTCTCCCACTATATCAACTATGGCTCTGCGAAAATCCATGTCCGGCTCCACCCACAGCTCACGCTCGGTCCTGAATGAGCCTCCCGTCGGCATGTAAACTATCGCCTGGTACATTCCTCTGTGAGCCGTCATCACCTGCTTTATCTCTTCCAGCATTGCGGACGCGTCTCCGCCTTCCGGCAATTTTATCTTCACAAGCCCGGCCGGCTCCCGGTTTTGGGTATCCGAAGCTGTGGACGGGTCGACCGGAGCTGTACCGCTGCCCGCAAGCTCCCTGATATCAGTTATCCTGTCGGCCAGCAGCTTCGGCACCTCGCCTTCCTTGAAGTTGACCGTTCCCGTGATGGCCACGATCTTATCCTCGGCCACCAGTGAGCCATACCGCTCGTAGACGTTGGGGAACACCACCACTTCTACCGTGCCGTACAGATCTTCCATGTCGACGAAGGCCATCATCTTGTTATTCCTTGTTATCAGATTCTTCTTTCCCGTTATTATTCCCGCCATCACCACGTGCATGCCGTCAGTGATGAAATCGTGGCTTTCGCCGCTCTCCTCGCTTTCCAGCACCTCCGCCAGATCCTGAGACGTGACGGTGACTGACCGCTCTATGACAGCCTCGTACTCCGTGAGAGGATGCTCCGTGATGTAAACTCCCAGCATTTCCTTTTCCTGAGCTATCAACACTTCCTTATCGAAATTTTTCACGTCAGGCAGCTTTCTGGCCGACTGGTTTTCCTCCATAGTCTCGGCGTTTGTCTGGAACAGTGAGATCTGCCCTTCTATGGTATTCCTGGCGTCTGACTGAGCCGACTCCATCAGGCTCTCATACACTGCCATGTGAGCTGCCCGGTTCCCATCGAAACAGTCCAGCGCCCCGGCCTTTATCAGACTTTCCAACGCTTTCTTATTCATCTGATGAATGTCGATGTTATCGATCAGCTGGAATATATCCTTTGGTTTGCCCTTCTCTTCCCTGGCTGCCACGATGGCATCTATAGGTCCTTCGCCCACGTTCTTCACACCCATGAGCCCGAATCTTATCTTTCCGTCCGAGACGGAAAACTTCTTGCTGCTCTCATTGACATCAGGCGGCAAGACCTCTATACCCATCTCCGTGCAGTTCCTTATATATTTAGCCGTAGACGCCGCGTCTCCCATGACGCTTGTCAACAGCGCTGCCATGAATTCCACCGGATAATGAGCTTTCAGATATCCCGTCTCGTAAGCCACCACAGCGTAAGCCGCCGCGTGGGATTTGTTGAAAGCATACTCGGCGAAGCTGACCATCTGATTGAATATCTCCTCAGCCGTCTCCTTCGGCACGCCGTTCCTGACGCATCCGGCGATTTCCACCGTCCCGTCTTCCGCCGTCTTGCCGTTGATGAAATACTCCTTTTCCTCCAGCATCACATCCATCTTCTTCTTGCTCATGGCACGTCTCACCAGATCGGACCTTCCGTAAGAATAGCCTCCCAGATCGCGCACTATCCTCATCACCTGTTCCTGATACACCAGACATCCGTAAGTCACGGAAAGTATGGGCTTCAGGCTTTCATGGATATATTCTATGGACTCAGGATGCTTCTTGTTCTCGATGTACGTCGGTATGGAAGCCATCGGACCAGGCCTGTACAGCGATATACCGGCCACGATATCCTCGAAGCAGTCGGGCTTCAGATTTTTCATGAACTGAGTCATCCCGCCGCTTTCCAGCTGGAATATCCCCTGGGTGTTGCCTTTGGCGATGATGTCGTACACCGCCGGATCGTCGTAGTCCATCGACGAAAAATCTATCTTCACGCCGTGATTTTCCTCTATCATCTCCAGGGCGTCTCTTATGATGGTCAGGTTCCTCAGCCCCAGGAAGTCCATCTTCAAAAGTCCCAGCTCCTCTATCGTCGTCATGTTGAACTGAGTGGAAAGTCCTTTGTCCGCCAGATACAGCGGAACGTACTCGTCTATGTTTTCCTTGGAAATGACCACGCCGGCCGCATGAGTCGACGCGTGACGGGGCATCCCCTCTATGGCTCTTGCCATGTCGATGACTTTTCTCGTAGTTTCCTCGTTATCGTACTTCTCCTTCAGCTCGGGGCTGGTCTCCAGCGCCTTGTCTATGGTCATCTTCAGTGAAAAAGGAATGGCCTTGGCGATAGCGTCGGTCTCCGGGTAGCTGACGTTGAGGACTCTTCCCACATCCCTGACGGCCTGTTTTGCTTTCATGGTACCAAAGGTTATTATCTGTGAAACCCTGTCCTCGCCGTACTTCTCTATGACGTAGTCTATCACCTCGCCGCGCCTCTCGTAGCAGAAGTCGATATCTATATCGGGCATGCTGACCCTCTCCGGGTTGAGGAACCGCTCGAATATCAGCTCGTTCTTTATGGGATCTATATCGGTTATCCTCAGAGTGTAGGCCACGATGCTGCCGGCAGCAGAGCCCCTCCCCGGGCCTACCATGATCCCGTTGCTCTTGGCATAGTTGATGAAATCCCACACGATGAGGAAATACTCCACGTACCCCATGCTCTCGATGGTGGAAAGCTCGTAATCCAGCCTCGTCTGCAATTCTTCACGCTCCGCTTCATCAGCTCCGGGGTATCGCTGTTCCAGACCCTCCTGACACAGCTTCCTCAGATACTCCCTGTTGTTCAGACCATCAGGGGCTCGGAAATCCGGCAAGTGCAGCTCCCCGAAAGTGAAGGTCACGTTGCATCGCTCCGCTATCTTAGCCGTATTGTCACAGGCCTCAGGGATATTGGCGAAGATCTTCCGCATCTCGTCCTCCGACTTGAGATAGAACTGATCATTGGAAAACCTCATCCTGTCCTCTTCATCTATGGTAGCCCCCGTCTGGATGCACATCAGCACATCCTGAGCCTCCGCATCTTCCTGCCTCACATAGTGAACGTCGTTGGTGGCGACGAAGGGTATCCCCGTCTCCTGATGGAGCCGCTTCATATCCGGCAGGATACGGGCTTCCTCCTCCAGACCCTGGTCCTGCAGCTCCAGGAAGAAGTTGTCTTCACCGAAGATGTCTCTCATCTCCAGTGCCTCCCGCTTGGCTCCGTCGTAATCGCCATTGAGGAGCCTGTGCTGCACCTCTCCCGCCAGACACGCGGACAGAGCGATGATCCCTTCATGGTATTTCCTCAGCAGATCCTTGTCTGCCCTGGGCTTATAGTAAAACCCGTGGCGATAAGCCTCCGATACTATTTTCATCAGATTCTTATACCCCGTATTGTTCTCTGCCAGCAGCACCAGGTGCCCCATGTGCTTGTCCTTCTCCGAGTCTTTGTCGAACAGCGTCCTGGCCGCCGTATATATCTCGCATCCAATGACAGGCTTTATTCCCTGCTTCAGGCACTCCTTGTAAAAATCTATGACGCCGAACATGACTCCATGGTCAGTTATCGCCAGCGAATCCATTCCCAGCTCCCCGGCTCTTGCAACGATATCTCCTATCCGTGAAGCCCCGTCCAGCAGACTGTATTCCGTATGTACATGCAAATGTGTGAAAGCCATATGATTTCCTTTCTGCGATACCGATAAATCACATCGATATCGATGTATCAATTATACCTTAAATCTCCATCGAAGCATATGGAAAAATTTTTTTGCGATTTCAGCTCAAAAAGTATTTTTCCGCTTCCAAATCTAGTATAAATAGAGTAGAATATAGAGGATTCAAGGAGAAGTTATGAAAAAATTCGCTATAACCATTTCAACAATAATCTTACTAATCATCGTCGCATTCACATGCGCAACTGTTGCCTATTCCAATACGGACGCTTATGCGAGCGACAGATTTCCTGACGGGACCACGATAAACGGTATCGACTGTTCCGGTCTTTCCTATGAACAGGCCAGGGAACGGCTCACCGATCAGTGGAACAGCAAGCATATAATGGTGACAGGCCCTCTCAGCGACGATATCGCTACTTTCACCGATTTCGGATGCACTTACGACATCATGGATGAGCTGAAAAAGGCCAAGGAGCAATATAAGGTCTTCGCCGCAGCCAACCATTTTGCCGGGACACCTCTCATCATAGAATTCCCTATGAAGGTGGAATCTTACAACGAGGAATTCAAGGAGCAAGTCATCGCATCCCCGTTTCTCAAACAAAACGAAGCCAGTGCCAGTCAGGACGCTTACGTGGACATCAGCGACCCTGATTTTCCTATAATACCGGAGATCTACGGCGACAAACCTAATGCCGAAAAATTCTTCAACGACCTGCTTCAGCATATCCAGACAGGTGAGATAAAGTTCATGTATGAAGAACAGCGGTATTACACCCTGCCGAAAGTCACTGCGGAAGATAAAGAACTGAAGGAATATCAGCAATACTGCAGAAAATATCTGAAGCAGAAAATAACCTACGATCTGGGAGACGAGACTTTTACATTGACGGCGGAACAGCTCAACGATCTTCTGAAGGATGACATGTCCGGAGAAGCCAGCGAAGCTGCCGTCAAAAAGTTCGTGGCCGGTATGGCGGAAAAATACGACAACGTGGGTACTGACAGGAATTTCACCTCATTGAGCGGCAGACAGATCAGTGTCAGCGGCGGCACCTACGGATGGATCATAGACCAGGAAAAGGAGACCGCGCAGCTGACAGCCGATATAAACTCTCACAAGGATGTGACGCGTGAACCTGTCTTCTCTGAGAGCGGTTACGGTAAATACAGCAGGGATGTAGGCGATACATACATCGACGTGGACATATCTAATCAGGTAGTGAAGATGTATAAAAATGGCGCTCTCGTGTTCAGCGCCAGCTGCGTCACCGGCAACAGAGCCACCGGGACTACCACTGACACCGGGACCTATTACGTTCTCAACAAGATACGCGATGTAGTCCTCCGCGGTGAAAACGTGGACGGTTCAGAATATGCCAGCCCCGTAAAGTACTGGCTGGGTGTCACCTGGGGCGGCCAGGGGCTCCACGATGCCGATTGGCGAGACACCTTCGGCGGAGGCATATGGAAAACCGACGGCAGTCATGGCTGTATCAACATGCCGCCTGCCCAGATGCCTGCTCTCTTCAACGCCGCAGAAGTCGGGATGCCCGTAGTTATGCATTACTGATGACGATGCCGGATTTTCTTCTCTGAATCAAAATCCGGCAAGGTTTTCAGGCAGCGTTGCCGCATTCCATCAAAAATCACATTTTTCGGCAAGGCTGACACGAGCTATTGCCGAATTTTTAGCTTTACAAGATGATTCGGCAACAGCCTGCCGGATTTTTTCTCATTCCAATATTCCCGGCGTACTTATTTTCCATATAAAACAATTCGTTGTACATATTGGTTCGTTCATCGTCTTTTACGCGGATTTTGTTGCCGTATTTTTTACCCTACAACAAAATCCGGCAAACTCTTGCGTCAGCGCTGCCGGATTTCGATCATTTTTCTAAAATCCGGCAAGAAATCATGTAAAGCGGCGACCGGTCAGCGGCCCGCTTTTCTCACAGCCTCCTTCATTTCCCTGACGTATCTCTTTACATGCGCTACACAGTCTTCTCCATATTCAGCGCACAGCTTCACAATGGCCGAACCTACGATCACGCCATCGCTTTTGCAGGCCATTTCCCCGGCCTGCTGAGGCGTGGATATACCAAAGCCTACGGCGCACGGTATATTCCCCGCTTCTTTCACCAGCTTCACCATTTCTCCTATATCAGTGTTTATCTCAGATCGGACGCCCGTCACTCCCAGCGATGAAACGCAATATACGAACCCCGTCGCTCCGGCTGCGATGGCAGATATCCTGTCTTGAGAAGTCGGGGCTATCATGGAGATCAGATCCACTCCATATTTCCTGCACGGGCCATCGAACTCTCCCTTTTCCTCAAACGGCACATCCGGCAGGATGAGCGCATCTACCCCGCCCTTTCCTGCCCTCTCCAGGAATCTTTTGATCCCGTATGAAAACACAACATTGGCATAAGTCATGAAAGCAAGTGGTATATCTGTGTTTTGCCTTATCCTCTCCACCATGTCAAATATCTCATCGGTAGTTACCCCTCCTGACAACGCTCTCAGGTTGGCAGCTTGTATCACCGGGCCTTCTGCCGTCGGGTCAGAAAAAGGTATCCCCAGCTCTATCAGATCGGCGCCTGCTTCTTCCATGGCGTATACGATTTTTTCCGTCACATCGAGAGACGGGTCTCCACATGTTATGAAAGGTATGAAGGCTTTGCCATGGTCAAATGCTCCCGCAATGCTTTTACTCATGTATATCCTCCCCTCTGTATCTGGCTATGGCGGCGCAGTCCTTATCTCCGCGTCCTGACAACGTTATCACCACGATCTTTTCCTTTCCCATTCCCGGCACGATTTTCCTGGCGTATGCCAGAGCGTGAGCGCTCTCGATGGCCGGGATTATTCCTTCCATCCGTGACAGATATTCGAATGCCTCCACGGCTTCTTCATCGGTCACCGGCACGTATTCGGCCCGCCCGATATCGTGGAGATATGCGTGTTCAGGACCGATGCCCGGGTAATCCAGACCTGCGGAAATAGAGTACACAGGCGCTATCTGGCCATACTTGTCCTGACAAAAATAAGATTTCATACCATGGAATATGCCCAGCTTTCCGGTAGCCACCGTAGCCGCTGTCTCCATTGTATCCACGCCCCGTCCCGCTGCCTCACAACCTATCAGGCGCACATCCTTATCATCTATGAAATCATAAAAAGTCCCTATAGCGTTGGAGCCGCCGCCTACACAAGCTATGACCATATCAGGGAGACAGCCTTCCTTTTCCAGTATCTGTTCTCTTATCTCCCTGGATATCACCGACTGAAAATCCCGGACTATGGTAGGGAACGGATGAGGTCCCATCACCGATCCCATGACATAATGAGTATCAGCTATACGGCTGGTCCATTCCCGCATAGTCTCCGATACCGCGTCCTTGAGTGTAGCCGTCCCTGATTCGACGGCATTCACTTTGGCTCCCAACAGCTTCATCTTGTAAACATTGAGCGCCTGACGTTCCGTATCTTCCCTCCCCATGAATATTTCACACTCCATCCCCATCAGTGCCGCTACAGTAGCTGTTGCCACCCCATGCTGTCCGGCCCCCGTCTCCGCGATGACCCTGGTCTTTCCCATTTTCTTTGCCAGCAGCATCTGACCTATCACGTTATTTATCTTGTGCGCGCCTGTATGGTTCAGATCTTCCCTCTTGAGGTAGACCTTCGCCCCTCCCAGATCCTCTGTCATATGAGCCGCATAATACAGTCTGGACGGCCTTCCCGCATATTCGTCCAGCAGTATTTTCAGCTCCTGTCTGAATCCCGGATCGTCCTTGTATCTCAGATACGCTTCTTCCAACTCTCTCACAGCATTCATCAGCGTTTCCGGTATGTACTGTCCTCCATGGATGCCGAATCTTCCTCTCGACACACTATCACTTCCTTTCATCGTTTCCTCCGCTTTCGCTGTCAGCTTCCCTGACAGCTCCCCTCACTATGGCCACTGCCTCTGATATCTTCCTTCTGTCCTTGTTTCCGTCAGTCTCCACTCCGCTGCTCAGATCCACAGCCCATGGCGACAATATCCTTATGGCTTCCGCCAGGTTTCCGATCCCCAAGCCTCCCGCCAGGAAATACGGTCTGCCCATACCTCGCGCCAGAGACCAGTCGAAGACTTTGCCTGTCCCGCCAGCCCCCTGATCCAGCAGTATCATGTCGGCGCTGCATTTCCACGCCGCCTCTATATCCCGATCACTCGTCACGGAAAAGGCTTTCATTATCTTTGCAGTCCCGTCCGTCATCTCCCGCAGCTGCTCGATATATTTTTCATCTTCACATCCATGAAGCTGAGCAACAGTGATAATCCCCTCCTTCAACAGTCCTGCCGGAAGCTCCGGCGGTGCGTCGACAAAGACTCCTATCGGGATTATCCTGTCGTCCAATCCGGCTGACAGCCTCCTCACCGCATCTCTGTCTACGCTCCGGCGGCTGCCGTGAACCTCCACTACGAAACCGGCGTAGTCCGGCAGCGCCTCATTGACATATCCGATATCCTCAGGCCGCTTCAGGCCGCAGATCTTTATCTTAACGGTCCGGTCCCCGGTCATCTGAGACCTCCTCCGTTGAGCTGCTCCAGCATCTTCTTCCTGTCTCCGCTCCTCATCAGCGTTTCTCCTATCAGCACTGCGTCTATCCTGCTTGCCCGCAGCCTCGCTATATCATCTGCCGTCCGTATCCCACTCTCAGATACGAATACGGTATCCTCAGGCGCGATGCCCCTCAGCCTTATACTATTTGTCATATCTACCCGGAAAGTCTTCAAATCCCTGTTGTTGACACCTATTATCCCTGCTCCGGCCTTTACTGCCCGGCCGATCTCTTCCTCGTCGTGCGCCTCCACCAGAGCCTCCATCCCGAGAGCCCTGGCCAGCGCCAGGTATTCCTTCAGCTCTCCGTCATCCAGCAGGCTGCATATCAGTAGAACCGCCGATGCTCCCAACATTCGTGCTTCGTATATCATGTAGTCGCTGACGACAAAATCCTTTCGCAGTACCGGGATGTCCACAGCTACCGCGATTTCCGCCAGATATCTGTCGGAACCTCTGAAATAAAACGGCTCGGTGAGACAGGAGATAGCCGCTGCTCCCGCCTCCTCATATTCCCGGGCTATATCCATATATGGAAAGTCGCAGGCTATGACTCCCTTGGAAGGAGACGCTTTCTTGATCTCGCAGATATATGACATTCCTTTTGCCCTCAATGCCGCGATAAACGATGCCCCGCCTCCGGCTGTTCCGGACTGGCGTCGGCACACCTCTTCAGCTTCAGCTCTGACTACAGCCAAAGGCTTGCCTATTTTCGCCTCCGCTACCCGCTGTCGTGTCCTGGCGGCTATCTCGTCCAGGATATTCCGCTCTCCCATCACGTCCTCCTTCACCTGTTGCTTTCATCGACGAACTGCTCAAGCTTTTTCAGCGCCGAACCATCGTCTATCAGCTGCTCTGCCAGCTTCACACCTTCTTCCATAGTCTCCGCCTGTCCTGTTATATAAAGAGCCGCTCCCGCATTGAGGCATACAGCCTGACGTTTTGCTCCTCTTTCCGCACCCTTCAGTATCGACACGGTTATGGCAGCGTTTTCCTCCGGCGTCCCGCCTTTCAGTGCATCTTTGTCCGCTCGTTCATATCCGAATTGCTCAGGAGTCAGCTCGTATGACTGAAACCATCCGTCCCTTATCTCACACACCGAGGTGGGCGCGCATATGGATATCTCATCCAGGCTGTCCTGTCCGTATACGACCATTCCTCTGTCTACCCCCAGCTTCGCCATCACCTGAGCCAACGGCTCCACCAAGGTTTCATCGAAGACTCCCATCAGCTCCATATTGGCTCCTGCCGGGTTGCTGAGAGGCCCCAGGATATTGAACACTGTCCTTATACCCAGCTCTTTCCTTATGGGCGCCACATACTTCATGGCAACGTGATAATTCTGAGCGAAAAGGAAACAGATATTTATGGTCCTGAGAAGCTCCGCGCTTCTCTCCGGCGATATGTTGATATTCACACCCAGCGCTTCCAGCACATCAGCGGCTCCCGACTTTGACGATGCTGCTCTGTTCCCATGCTTGGCCACCGGGACCCCTGCTGCCGCGATGACTAAAGACGCTGTCGTGGAAATGTTGAACGAATTGGAGCCGTCTCCGCCTGTACCTACTATTTCAAGCACATTCATATCGTGGAGCAGCTTTATGCAGTGAGCTCTCATCCCTGCCGCCGATGCCGTTATCTCATCTATAGTCTCCCCCTTGAGTGAAAGAGCTGTCAGATATGAAGCCATCTGCACAGGGCTGGCTTTTCCGCTCATTATCTCATCCATCACTTCCTGGGCCGTTTCGTAGGCCAGATCCTCCTTTTTCGCCAGCTTCAGTATCGCTTCCTTTATCATTTTTTCACCACCTCCATAAAATTCTCCATCATTTTCATTCCGTCAGGCGTCATCACCGATTCAGGATGAAACTGGACCCCGAATACAGGATACTCTCTGTGCTCCAGCGCCATCACTTCGCCATCGTCAGCTTCTGCCGTCACCACCAGCTCTTCCGGCAGCGAACCGGCCTCAGCTGCCAGCGAATGATATCTCGCAGCCATGAACTGAGGCCCCATCCCTTTGAAGAGCCTGCCCCGGCCGCCCTGATACACCTTACTCTGCTTACCGTGCATCAACTCCCTGGCATAAGTGACCGTTCCTCCAAAAGCTTCGCATATGGCCTGGTGTCCCAGACACACTCCCAGGATAGGGATCCGCCCCGCGAATCTCTTTATGGCTTCCTCGCATATCCCGGCCTCTGAAGGCCTTCCCGGTCCCGGCGACAATATCAGCGCGGCCGGTCCCATTTTTTCTATCTCCTCGACGGTATATCCATCATTTCTTATCACCTTTATATCCGCCTCGACCGAAGCCGCCAGCTGATAAAGGTTATATGAAAAGCTATCGTAATTATCTATCAGCAGTATCATCTGAGTCCCTCCTTGGCTTTTTTCATAGCATCCAGCACGGCTCTGGCTTTATTGAGGCATTCTCCGAACTCCTTTTCGGGAACGCTGTCGGCCACGATACCGGCTCCCGCCCTGATGCAGACTTTTCCGTTCTTCTTGTAGACCAGCCTTATGGCGATACATGTATCCATATTGCCGGTGAGATCTATATATCCGATCGCACCGCCGTAGACACCTCGTTTGTCGCCCTCCAGCTCATCGATTATCTGGCACGCCCTGAACTTGGGGGCTCCCGACAGCGTCCCCGCAGGCAGCACTGCGTCTATCCCGTCTATGGCGTCCTTATCCCGGCGAAGTTTTCCCGTCACTGTGGACCCTATGTGCATCACGTGGGAAAACCTCTCCACAGAAAGATACTTCTCCACCTTCACGCTGCCTGCTTCGCTTATTTTTCCTATATCGTTCCGCCCCAGATCTACCAGCATGTTATGCTCCGCCAGCTCCTTCTCATCCCGCAGCAGCTCCTTTTCCAGCGCCTCATCCTCCTCGTCTGTCCTGCCTCTGGGCCTGGTCCCTGCCAGCGGAAAGGTGCTCAGTTTCCCCTCTTCCAGCTTCACCAAGGTCTCCGGCGACGCCCCTGAAAGCTCTATGTCATCGCTGGTGAAATAGAACATATACGGCGATGGATTCTCAGCTCTCAGCACCCGGTAAGTATCCAGAAGACTTCCTTCCGCTTCCGCTGTCATCGGGTTGGAAAGTACCACCTGGAATATATCCCCTTCTCTGATGTACTTCTTTGCTTTCTCCACCATGCCGCAGTACTGCGTCTTTGAAAATCGCGGTCCTATCTCTGACTTTAACTCCAGCGGAGCGAAATCCGCTTTTTCGCCTCTCTTTATGAGCTCCGCCATATCTTCCAGCAGCCTTCCCGCCTTCTCATATGACGCTTCCACATCATCTGCTATGACTCCCGTTATCAGCAGCAGCTTCTGCCTGTAATGGTCGAAGACGATGACCTTGTCAAAGAGCATCAGATCCATGTCTCTGAAATCGTCTCTGAAATCCTGATCCCGTGCCTCACCGCTCATCTCCCCCGTAAGCTCCAGCTTCGGCTCACTGTATTTGATGTAGTCGTAAGAGAAGTATCCCACCAATCCTCCTGTGAAAGGAGGCATTCCTTCCACTGCAAACGTCCTGAATTCTTCTGTTATCTTTCTTAGCTCTTTTCCCGGATGATCCGTCTCACAGATCATTTTCTTCTCCGTGCCATCGGGCTCCACTTCTCTGATAGCCATGATACCGTCCGTACATGTTACCTCCATGACCGGATCATACCCGAGAAAAGAATACCTTCCCCAGTAATCCCTGCGGCTGGCGCTTTCCAGCAGATAACAGTGATTGCTGACCTTCCTCAGTGTCCTCAGCACCTCTACCGGCGTGTAGCTGTCGGAAAGCATTTCCATGCACACCGGTATCCGCCTGTATTCTCCCGACGCTGCTATTTTCCTTACCTTTTCCAATGATGGATACATATGATCTCCTTTCTCCCTGCCTTCGAATCTCCTTGCTATCGGAGACGGGAGCCTCAGAGCGGGGAAATATCGAAAATGATATTTCCTGACATAATAAAAACCCGTCCCCGATAGAATACACTTCTATCAAGGACGAGTGAAAATACCCGCGGTGCCACCTCAATTCATGGTATGACCCATGCTCTCTGCAGAATACCAACATATTCCCGGCAACTGACGCATGCCCTTCGTCGCAGAATACTCAGCATTCCCCGCTCCGCACCGGTCGTCCTGCCGCGACGTCATCATCGTCATCATATCGTCATCATCGCCTGCAAGCTTCCGCACCTTGGCAGCGTCTCTTCGCCTTTGACTGCGCCCTCAGCGGTCCATTTGGCAATTTGCATCTCCACCCGGCTTCCACCGTCCCGGACTCGCTGTGGGCGCATCATTGCTTTGATCTCCGCCTCATCGGTTTAACGTATTAACTTGATTAGTAAAATACCACATATTTTTTGCCATGTCAACCGGTTATTTTTGATCCCGGCATGAAATGTCCATATGGGCTGTCCACCGATAATTATAGATCATCTTCCATAAAACTATATTTCACTTCTCGTTTGCGATGTTACTGCCGCTGTTTTTTCACAAAAACAGCTATTTGTTTTCGACCACTTCGAGCAGCTTTTCCTTCAGCTCATTTTCCATCCTTCTCAGCTCTGTCTCCGCTTCAGCCCGTTTTCTCCTGCCTTCCTGCTGGATGTCCATCACTTCGTCCAGCGTGGATATGAGTGTCTGATTGGTATGCTGCAATGTCTCGATATCCACGATCCCTCGCTCTGTTTCTCTGGCTGTATCCACGGTGGCCATTTTCAGTGTTTCCGCGTTTTTTCTCAACAGCTCGTTGGTCATATCGGTGACCTCTCTCTGAGCCCTTACCGCCTCGCCGGAATGAGCCACGCCCAATGCCAGTACCATCTGGCTCTTCCAAAGTGGTATGGTATTGACCAGAGTGGACTGTATCTTCTCCACCATCAGTGTGTTGTTTCCCTGGACCATCCTTATCTGAGGTGCGGTCTGTATGGAAATAGTCCTTGTCAGCTCAAGGTCATGGAGCTTCTTCTCGAACCGCTGGCACTTGGATTCCAGATCCTTGGCCGCCTGCACGTCTTCCGGCAGACCGCTTGCTTTAGCCTTTTCCAACAGCCGGGCCAGCTCCGTGTCCCTCGTCTGCTCCAGCTTCTTTTTTCCTGCCAGAATGTACATTGTCAGCTCTTTGAAATACGTCAGGTTCGCCTCGTACATCTTGTCCATCACGGCGATATCCTTCAAAAGCTGTATCTGGTGGCCTTCCAGCACTTTGCAGATGCTCTCGATATTGGTCTCCACTTTGGCGTACCGCGTCTTAAGAGCCTCTATCTTATTCTTTCCTTTCTTGAAAAATCCGAACAGCCCTTTTTCTTCTTCCGTATCGAACCCCTTCAATTCGGTCACCACGCTGGAAAGCAGATCTCCAACCTCGCCCAGATCCTTGGACCTGACCTTCTCAAGCGCCGATTCCGAAAAATCGGCCATTTTCTTCTGCGTACCCGCACCATACTGCAATATCGTCGTCGAATCATCCAGATCTATCTGCTGCGCGAAATCGTCGACCATCTTCTGCTCTTCCGGTGTCAGTATACTGTCATCCATCGGCTCCGGCTCAGCAGGCCGCTGTTCTATGATGTCCTGCTTCTCCGCTTCCTTGAAAGGATCCAGTGTAAGTGTAGGCGTCATGTTTTCTTTGGTTTCCATGTTTTCTCTCCAATCTCTTTATTTGATGAATCCATCATCCATAAGGCCCTCCTGGGCCAGCAGCGTCTGAAGTACGGAAATGTCCGACGAGACATCCCAGGCCGTATCCTGGAACAGATTGTCCAATATCTTTTCGTAAGCCGTATTGAGGGTGTCCAGCGTATCTTCGATCTCCTTTTTGGAATTTACGATATTCTCGCCCTGGACAGGCTGGCCGTCAAGTTCCTCGTAAGCTTTCAGCAGCTTTATAGTCATGGGAAGATAATATTCCATCAACCTGTCCAGATCCTGGGCATTTTCCGGATGAGCCTCCGTCTGCTGGAATATCCTCCTCACCAACAGCTCCATCCTGTATATCTTCGCAGATATCAGTTCTCCCGGAATAGCGTCGTTGCTCTCCCTGATGCTCTTTATGTATTCGCTCCCCTTTCGGAGTATCTCCCTCACTTCCTCTGAAAGGCCGCCGTTTTTCTCAGCCTCTTCTTCCTTCCGCCTTCTGTTCTCTTCCTCTCGCAGCCTGGCGTTCTTCACAGCCTCCAGATACTGTTCATAAGCATCGTTTGATATCATCAGGCACTTTTCGCTCTCATCCAGATGTCCCTGCGGGAACCATCCCTTCTGCAGCATCTTCTTTATCTCTTTCAGGACATCCTTTTCTGATCTGTGACAGTACAGAGACAGCTTCCTGATATCCACATACGCATCACCGTCGAGATTCCTGACATGCTGTTCGAACTTCTTTGAAAGCTTCAGTCCGGACACACCTCTGCCTATCATCCCTGCGCCTCCGACCGCAAATATCAGCGAAAGCACGAGAAAGCCTGTTCCAAACAGCTCTATGCCGACGGCTGAACCGATGACAAACAATATGAAAAACACCAGGCCCAGCGCCGCAGCCGCACAACCTCCTATCAGGAAGCCCACCGCTCCACCTTTGCGCTTGCTGCTTCCAGCAAAAAACGCTCTGTTGGAAAGCACTACGGGGCTTGCCGCCTGCTGTCCATGTCCGCTATACGTTCCTGCGCCGCGTCCATGGGATGTGGACGCGCCCGAAGTCTCCCGGGACGCACCGCCTCCATCCGCTTCCCGGCCTTCACCATGCCCCTGCGCCGCAGCCCGCGCGGCGCCTTTCGTCCTGGCGTTCCCGCTCAGGTCAAAGTCCCATCCGTCATTTCCGCGGAACTCTTCTCCTGTGATCCCCTGGAACGCCTCGCGTATCGTGTTATTTATATTTTCGTTGAGACGACCGAAATTCCCCATATGCACAGCATCTTCTATGATGCGGCTCAAATCGTTCCCCAGATTGTTCCAGTCATTACCCTTCATCATTTCCTCCGATCGTTTGTTTTTTCTCAAGCTGTCTCCATCCGGCGAAGCTGTGTCGATCAATGCAATTATTATAACTTACCCCTTTCTAAAAAGCAACAGCGCGGCACCGGAGCCTTTTAGGCTCAAGTGCCGCGCCATCTGCTTCTGCCGGGATATCGGCTTATCTGTCCGTATCATATTGATTCGTGATTTCCGCATAGTAGACATACATGTTTTTTATCCCGTAAATATCTATGATCCTTATATTACCATCCGAATAATCCTGCAATATGATGTAATTGATCCCCACCCCTATGAGGAATCCCTCCTGGTCCTCCGTCGTATTGGAGCCTACCAGCTGCTGTACCCTCACGTATCTTCCTATCTGCGTCCTGAATATGCCGTTCATGTACTGGATGGAGTTGTAATCCAACAACTCACTGTACTCATCGGGCAAAAGCGGATTGGCCGGGACTTTGAAGATAGGGTTGTTGGGAAGCACTACCGGAAACTGGCTTACCTGATCCAGATTACCTGTTCCCAGCACGTTGCCTGTTATATCGGTCACCGGTATGTCGCCGACGCGCACATCTTCGTCGACATCTGCATTGCTTTCCGATATCTCTTCCATCTCCGCTCTGTCAGTATTGTCCATCACCGGGGTCATGTCGCTGCGCTCTATCCTGCTGACGCTCCTCTGCTCTACTGCCATCTGATCACCTCTCTGTTCAAGTCTGAGCGTAATATGAGGTAGGAATGTAAAAGCAGTGGTCGTTGATTCTGTTGTGTATCACGCCGACTCGAGTAGGGAAATAAGTCGGGCATACAGGATCGTAAGGATTGTGAAAGAACAGCGAGTGATCCACTCCCGCCAGTCTTCCCCCCTGCATTGCCCAGTCGACGATGTCATAATGCTCCTGCAGCGGAGTCATATTATATACATTCTGCGGATTATACTGGCCTCCTACCGCTGTCTTCATGCATGTGAACTGGTTATATTGCTCTATCACGTTCCGGATGTTGCCGCCATCGTTGATCCTGGCGAATTCACCGTAAGTGATCGTCGCCCTGTTCATCACCACCGTCGCGACCCCCTGCATCCCGGCATACCCCTCACCGCCGGCTTCACATTGCACGAGACGCGCAAAAAGTTCCCTCGTATCCATTGCTTCTGTTTCCACCTTTCCATTATCGCTAGGATATCATATGCGGGATATCATTCTTTTGTTCGAAAAATAAGCTTCTTCAATTTGCTCCCGTCCCATGGAATGACAGGGTACAGATACGAAGTCCCTACCAGAGTTTTCGTCATGGCCATCGCCGTCACCGATACGATAAAAGCCGCAGCCATCCCTATCCATCCAAAGAAATGAGCGCAAACCAGCATCAACACCCTCACGGCCTTGATAGCGTATCCCAGCTCGATGCTCGGCTGGGTGAAACTGGCCAGCGCCACTACAGCCATGCAAAGTATCGTCTGCGGTATGAACCAGCCGGATGATACGGAGAATTCTCCCAGTATCAGCGCGCCTATGACAGAGAGAGACATGCCGAGGGATTCAGGCGTATTAAGAGAAGCCAGTTTCAGGCCATCTATGGCCAGCTCCAGCAGCAGGAACTGCCAGAACACGCTGATGGCAAATTCCTCATCGGTTATGAAAAACCGAAGAGTATCGTGGACAGGTATGGTCCCCTCCGCAAACATCAGATATACAGGCGTCGCGAATAGTATTATCAATATGTTAGCGATGCGCAGCAGCCGGAAATAATTGCCCGTCAGCATCGGGAAATAATAATCATCCACATCCTGGACGAAATCGAAAATACCTGCCGGCACCAGTATCACCGTCGGCGAGTTGTCAACGATGATAGCGATCTTTCCTTCCTCCACATGGGCTGCAATGACGTCGGGACGCTGAGCATACCGCACTCTCGGGAACGGGTTCAGCTTTCCCAGCTTCTTTCCCAGCAGCTTTTCCACCAGCGTCTGCTCTGTCACCGTCAGGCCGGCTATCTTCAAGTCATTGAGGCTGTCAGTCAGCTTTTTCACCATGCCCATATCAGCCTTTCCTTTCATATAAGCCATAGCTACATCCGACTTGCTTATCTCGCCTATGGAAAATATCTTGAAGATCAGGTCGTTATCTCTGATACGCCTCCTTATCAGCGCGATATTGGTCATCATGGATTCCACAAACCCGTCCTTGGAACCTCTCAGAGATTTTTCCTTGGACGGCTCCTCCACTCCCCTCAGCGGATAGCTCCTGCAATCTATTATGATTATCCCACTGTATCCCGATATGAACAGAGGTACCAGACCCGAATACATATGTCTGATAGCAAGCTGCAGATCCTCCGTCACCAGGGCATCCAGAAAAGGCATGTTGGACTCCAGAAAGTCCTTGGCTGTCCTGGCTCTCTCCACCTTTTCCGCAGTCAGGGAAAACAGACTGAATATGACTCTCTGCATCATCCCGCCGTCTACCAGACCGTCGGCGAAGAACATAGTTGCCTCCTTGCCGCCGATGTTCAGCTTCCGTTCCAGCAGATCGAAGCTTTCTCCCACAGGGACTTCCCTTTTCATCTCTCTTATCAGTTCTTCGTATTTATCCATTAAAAAACCTCGCATATTTTTGATATTATTTTTCACCAAAACTAACGATATATGCGAGGTTATTTTTATTGAGTCGTCATTGTCCGGCAGTCAGTCATCAGGCCTTCAGCTTGGCTATCAGTTCTCCTGCTTTCACCTGCTGTCCTTCACTGATATAGATCTTGTCGACCACGCCCTTGGAAGGCGCCAGTATATTGGTTTCCATCTTCATGGCTTCGATAACGGCGATAGGCTGCTTTTCATCCACCTCATCGCCCTCCTTCACCAGTACCTTGACGATATTCCCAGGTATATTGGCTCCTATCTCACTTGGGTCTTCCGCGTCAGCATATACTATCTGAGATGCCGTCGCTGCGATATTGGCCGCCGCGTCCTTTATCTTTACAGCGCTCCTGTTGCCATTGACTTCAAAGATGACATTTATGAAGCCTTCCTCATCCACTTCTCTGGCGTTGTCGAGCCTTACCACCAGCTCCTTGCCTTCTGCGATCTTGATCTCGCAGGTCTCTCCTTCAGCCAGCCCGTGGAAGAATATATCGCTTCCCATCAGCCTGAAGTTACCATCCTTTTCAAGACTCTTGAGGTAGTCTTCAAACACTTTAGGATAAAGCGCATAGCTGAGAGCTTCCTTCTCCGTTCCCTTAAGGCCGAACTCGTCTCTCAGCTTCTTCTTTATAGCTTCGAAATCCTCATCCGGCAACAGCTCTCCAGGTCTGCATGTGATAGGCTTTTTGCCGTGGAGCACCAGCTTCTGCAGTTCCTCAGGGAAACCACCCTCCGGCTGTCCCATCATCCCTTCGAAATAGGATACGATAGAATCAGGGAAATCTATATCCTTGGCCTTTTCATAGATGTTTTCAGGCGTCAGCTCGTTCTGTACCATGAATATGGCCATATCACCCACAGCCTTGGATGAAGGCGTTACCTTGACGATATCGCCAAGCATCTCGTTTACAGCCTTGTACATCTCCTTGACATCGTTGAACTTGTGCCCCAATCCGAAGCTTTCCACCTGGGACTTCAAATTCGAATACTGTCCTCCAGGCATCTCGTACTTGTATATCTCTGCCGAACCGGTCATCATATCCGATTCGAACTGTTTATATACAGGCCTTACGGCTGCCCAGTAGTCGGAGATCTCCTGTATGCCGTCCGCCTCTATTCCTGTTTCTCTTTCCGTACTGTCCATCGCGGCTACGATGGAATTGAGGGCAGGCTGGCTGGTGAGTCCTGACATACTGTTGAAAGCCGCGTCCACGATATCCACCCCTGCGGCAGCGGCCATCATCAGTGTCGCTACGCCGTTTCCGCTGGTATCGTGAGTATGTAAGTGGATAGGTATGGAAATCTCGTTTTTCAACGCCTCTATCAGCTTCTTGGCTGCTACTGGCTTGAGGAGTCCCGACATATCCTTGATGCCCAGGATATGGGTGCCTTTCTTTTCCAGAGTCTTTGCCATTCTCACGTAGTAATCCAGATTATACTTGGTCCTGCTGTCATCCAGAATATCTCCGGTATAGCAGATGCATGCCTCGGCGATCTTGCCCTGGTTGAGAGTCTCGTCGAGAGCCACTTCCATTCCCTCTATCCAGTTGAGAGAGTCGAATATCCTGAATACATCGATACCTGATGCGGCCGACTCCTTGACGAACCTCCTGATGACATTGTCCGGATAGTTTTTGTATCCGACACCATTGGCGCCTCTCAGCAGCATCTGGAACATGATGTTAGGGATCTTCTTCCTGAGGGTCTCAAGCCTCTCCCACGGCGATTCCTTGAGGAACCTGTAAGATGTATCGAACGTGGCTCCGCCCCACATCTCCAGCGAGAACAGATTCTGTCCGTACAGAGCTACCGCCGGAGCTATCTTTTCCATATCGACAGTCCTGACTCTGGTTGCCATCAGCGACTGCTGAGCGTCTCTCATGGTCGTGTCGGTCAGCAACAGCTTCTTCTGTTCCTTTATCCATTTCACCAGACCCTCAGGTCCCTTTTCATCGAGGATCTGCTTCGTACCTCTCAGTTTGTTTATCTCATCCTGTTTCAATCTAGGGAATACAGGCACGTCAAACTGCGGCTTGATACCTCTGTTGCCGTTTACATACTTTTCTCCCAGGAACGTGAGGACTTTCATCTCCTTGTCTTCCCTTACCATGATATTGAGAAGCTCCGGATTGTCGGCGATGAATCCCGTATCGCACTGTCCCGCCCTGAACGTAGGATGATTCAATACATTCAGCAGGAAAGTCCTGTTGGTCTTTACGCCTGTCACCTTCATTTCCTTGAGCGCTCTCTTGGCCTTATTAGTGGCATCTTTAAAGCTTCTCGCCCAGGATGTCACCTTTACCAACAGACTGTCGTAATACGGCGAGATATTGGCATTCACATAAGCGTTGCCTGCATCCAGCCTTATGCCGTAACCGCCCGCGCTGGTATACTTGGTGATGACACCCGTATCAGGCGCGAATCCGTTTATCGGGTCCTCCGTAGTCAGTCTGCACTGTATCGAATAGCCTCTCGGCTTTATATCGTCCTGGCTCTTGATGTTTATCTCATCGGAATCCAGGCTATATCCTTCCGCTATCAGTATCTGCGACTGGACGATATCGATACCGGTCGTCATCTCAGTGACAGTATGCTCCACCTGTATCCTTGGATTCATCTCGATGAAATAGTGGTTCCCATCATGGTCTACCAGGAATTCCACTGTCCCGGCGCTCCTGTAGTTCACCGCCTTGGCGATCTTCAGCGCGTCGGCGCATATCTTCTGGCGCTGCTCATCCGTTATGGAAAGAGCCGGGGTAAACTCAATGACCTTCTGATGCCTTCTCTGGATGGAGCAGTCACGCTCGTAGAGATGCACCACGTTGCCATAGCTGTCTCCCAGTACCTGTACCTCTATGTGTTTAGGTCTCTCCAGATATTTTTCAATGAAGATATCGTCGATGCCGAAGGCCTTTTTAGCTTCGCTCTTAGCGCTCCTGAACTGATCCGGCATCTCCTCTTTGCTCCTGACTATCCTCATACCTCTGCCGCCGCCTCCGGCTGCCGCCTTCAGCATTACAGGGTAGCCGCATTCCTCGGCAAACCTGAGAGCCACTTCTTCCGATGGGATGGTCTCAGTGATGCCCGGGATAGTCGGCGCGCCCACTTCGTTGGCAACGATCTTGGACTTCACCTTATCTCCCAGTCTGTCCATCATCGTATGGTCAGGTCCTATAAAGACGATTCCTTCTTCTTCACACGCTTTCGCAAATTCGACGTTCTCAGCCAGGAATCCATATCCCGGATGGATGGCGTCTACACCCTTGGCCTTGGCAAGTTCGATTATCTCGTCTATTGCCAGATAAGCGTCCACCGGTGATTTTCCCCTTCCCACCTGATAAGCCTCATCTGCCTTCGTTCTGAACAACGTGTTTTTATCCTCTTCCGAATAAATAGCTACGCTTCTTATTCCTAATTCTTTACAGGCTCTGAATATTCTGATGGCGATCTCGCCTCTGTTGGCTACCAATACTCGCTTGAATTTTCTGCCTCGCTTCATATTCCGAGTCTCCTTTCTTCTGGTGATGCTCTTAGGTCACTCCATCGACTGATTTTTCGCACACTAACAGAGTGACTATCAAGTTATTTTATCACTTTTTACGTTTTTTTTCCACTATTTATTTTACTTTTTTTGTGGTAGATTCACAGAATCCTGAACTTATCTTTTTCGAAATCTATAATTTTTTCCCGCTTCATCTTGTTGAGCTCGTTGGAAAGAGCACTCCTGTTGACGCACAGATACTGTGCCATCTGCTCCCTGCTCATCCTGACGCTGACGATATCTGAGCCGGCCTTTCTCCTGAGGATCTCCAGATACATCAGCACTCTCTTGCGAAGTCCTTTTTCCGCAAGGATCTCTATCTTATGCATCTTCCTGATGTTGTCATCAGCCAGCTGCTGCATGAGCACCTCATATATCTGCTTGCTGAACTTGGAGTTGCTGATACTGCTCAGAGAGATGAAAACTACCGTGCTGTCCTCGTTGCATATGTAATCGATAGGCGCTACCCTCGTCTTCGATACTGCCGTCTCTATCCCGAATATTGAGCCTTCGTCATACACCTGTATTATGTGAAGCTCTCCGTTGGGATACGCCTTCTCGCTCCTGACGCTCCCTCTGTCGATCAGGCAGATCTTGTTTATCTCGTCGCCTTCATTGAATATGACCTCGTTTTCCCTCATGTTCTGGCCGATGACATTCAATTCCTCAAAAGCGCGCAGATATTCCGCTCTGCTTATCCCTTCCAAAATCCCACTGTCTATAACAGTTCCTAAATACTTCATCATTTTTCCCACCGTCTCCCCAGCTCCACGATAATCGTCTCTATATCCGGCGACCTCAGCTCAGAATCGCGCGATAATCGTAATGGCAAATAAAAAATCCTTTCCGCCAAGCGAAAAGGACACAAAAAACATATCGTTGAACAAATTGTTGTTGAACGAACATTTTTCCTGTGATATCTGTGATATCCGATGTCTACACAGAACTCTCACAGGCCGGCCATCTATCCTTTCCAAATGCGGGAGGCCCATATGTTTCCACATGAACCCTATCGGTCCAGTCTCCATGCTTTGCCAGAGCGAAGGAATCCAGGACTCGGATCTCTATTCATTTGTTCTCCTGATAACATTTTATCAGGGAATAGCGAAAAAAGTCAACTGCGCACGCAACCTTTTCGGTACTTGTTTGCGATATTTTCAACATATGGTTGCAATATGGCAGCGAGAACAATGGTGTACCCCTGCTTGCAGGCTCCTTCACCTTTTTCCGCCGTTCCTTTCCTCTATACGCACATTTACCCAAGGAGCCGGGGTCCGTATCTCGTTCTCGTCGAAAAGACGTTTGACTTCTTCCTCCATATAATCCTTTACGGTCCAGTAATCGTCCGTAGCACACCAGGCGAACATATTCATGATGATGGCATTCTCATCCTGATCCGAGATCCCGATATTGGGCTCCGGATCCCTCAGTATCATGGGGTTGGCTTCACAGATACCATGCATCAGTTCCTTTGCCAGAGAAACATCGCTGTCATAGCCTATCCTGAACTGACAGTCCACCCGCCTTATGCCCTCCTTACTGTGATTAACCAGTATGGATGTGTTTATGATGCCGTTTGGTATTGTTATGGTTTTGTTATCGTAAGTCCTTAGAGTAGTGAGAAACAAGTCTATGTCCTTCACCTTTCCCGACACGTCATCTACATCTATATAATCATCTCGGCTGAATGGCTGAGTGATTATTATCATGATACCGCCGGCAATGTTGGCTAAGCTGTCCTTGAGAGCCAATGCGATGGCTGCTCCCGCGGCACCGATCACCGTGATGATGGTGCTCATCTGCACACCCAGGATACCCAGACACATGGTTATGAGGACGATGATACCTACGGCTTTGATAGCGTTGACTATGAAACTGTACAGGACTTCATCCAGCCGGCTCTTGTCCAGGGCTTTTCGCGTTATCTTGAGGATCACCTTCAGGATAAGCAGTCCTACGACTATCATCACAACAAGGCTGAGGACGGTCATTCCCAGATCCCACAATTTGTCGGAATCCATGAACCGCTGTATTATCCTTTCGGCTCTCGTAAGATCTTCCATCCTTTATTCCTCCGTTTTTATCTTCTTTCCCAGTCTTCTTCTTTCCAGCTCTTTGAGATATTTCTTCCTGAGCCTGATATCGTCAGGCACTATCTCCACCAGCTCGTCATCGTCGATGAACTCCAGCGCTTCCTCCAGAGTAAAGACCCTGGCCGGAGCCAGCTTGATGTTCTCATCGCTTCCCGCTGCTCTCATATTGCTGGCCTTCTTGGCCTTGCACGGATTTACCACCATATCGTCGCTCCTGGCGTTCATCCCTATTATCATTCCTTCATACACATGAGTTCCCGGTTCTATGAACATCTGTACTCTTTCGCTTATGTTGAATATGGCATAAGGAGTGGCGACTCCCTCTTCCTGGGCGATGGCCACGCCATTGACACGACCCGGTATATCGCCCATGTAATGGTCGAATCTGGCGAACCGTCTGACCATGGTTCCTTCCCCTCTCGTGTCATTGATGAACTCGCTCCTGTAGCCCAAGAGACCTCTCGTAGGCACCAGATATTCCAGACGTGTGAAGCCATTTTCGCTCTTCATCTCCTGCATCATTCCCTTCCTCACATTCAGCTTGGAAATGACTGAACCGGAATATTCGTCAGGCACCGACAGCACCACTTCCTCCACCGGCTCCAGCACCTTGCCCGCTTCGTCCCTGTGCATTATCACCTCAGGCTTCGACACGGCCAGCTCGTAGCCTTCACGTCTCATGTTCTCGATCAATATGGAAAGGTGCAGCTCACCTCTTCCCGACACCTTGAAGCTGTCTGTGGAATCAGTCTCCTCTACCTTCAGCCCCACGTTGACCTCCAGCTCTTTGTTGAGCCTTTCCCTTATGTGTCTGGATGTCACGAACTTGCCTACTTTCCCCGCAAAGGGCGACTTATTGACCATGAAATACATTGAAAGAGTCGGCTCCTCTATCTGTATCATCTCCAGCGGATCCGGAGCTTCCGGATCGCATATGGTCTCTCCTATGGAAATATCGGCGATACCTGACACTACGACGATATCTCCCGATTCCGCCTGATCTACCGCCATCCTCTTGAGACCCCTGTAGACAAATACCTGATTTATTTTTCGCTGTTCTATGGAGCCGTCGCCCCTGGCTACCGCCACAGTACTTCCGGCCTTCACGATACCCTTGGTGACACGTCCGATACCCAGTCTGCCGATATAGTCGTCATATGCCAGGGCAGATATCTGCAGCTGCAGCGGCTCATCATTGTAATCAGGATAAGGCGCCACATGATTTATTATGGTGTCGAAGAGCGGCGTTATGTCCAGTCCGTTCATACCCTTGGCGCTCTTCTTTATCTTGACGTCGTTGTTTTCCACATGGATATCTCTGATGTCCTCCGGATCATAGACGACGATCCCCTGTCTGGCTATACCATAGAGGATAGGGAAATCCAATTGCTGATCATTGGCCTCCAGATCCATGAACAGTTCGTAGACTTCATCTACCACCTCGTCTATACGGGCATCCTTCTTGTCTATCTTGTTTATCAGGAGGATAGGATTTATTCCCTGCTCCAGCGATTTCTTCAATACGAACCTTGTCTGCGGCATTGGGCCTTCGCTGGAATCCACCAGCAGTATCACCGTATCCACAGTCTTTATGATTCGCTCCACCTCCGATGAAAAATCGGCATGACCCGGGGTGTCGACGATATTTATCTTAACGTCTCCATGCATCACCGAACAGTTCTTGGAGTATATGGTTATCCCTCTTTCCCTCTCTATATCATCGCTGTCCATTACGCAGTCCACCACCTGCTCGTTGTCCCGGAAGACTCCGCTCTGGTTCAGGAACGCATCGACCAGCGTAGACTTTCCCGCGTCTACGTGAGCTATAACCGCGATGTTTATTATCTTCTGTTTTTCCGACATTCTGCTACCACCTTCTGATGTTTTCTGTTTCCGCCGCCCTCCTCGACGGCATCATCATTATATTATAAATCAATTGCTATGCTGTGTCAAAAAATAAATGGAACGCATATGATAGACCATATGGCGGGCGACAGTCCCGCTCACTTGATTTTACCCATATGAAAAGGAGGAACCAATCATGCCCAGTTTATTCCTCAGCCCGTCCGTCCAGCAGTTCAATCCTTACGTCAACGGACTGGGAAGCGAAGAGTATTACATGAACCTGATAGCCGACGCCATGGAGCCGTACCTTTACGCGTCGGGAATAACTTTTACCCGCAACGACCCCGATGCCCCGCTCTCCCAGGCTATCGCCCTGTCCAATGCCGGGAACTACGATTTTCACCTGGCTCTCCATTCCAACGCGGCTCCCGACAACCTGTCGGGACAAATCCAGGGTTCCGACATCTATTACTACGCCACCAGCGCCGAAGGTCAGCATGCCGCCGACATCTTCGCAGAAAACCTGAAGGTCATTTATCCTGATCCTGACCTGGTCAAAGCCGTGGCCAACACTACCCTGGGAGAGCTTCGTCTGACGAAAGCCCCGGCCAATCTGATAGAGCTTGCTTACCACGACAATCTCCAGGATGCCCTGTGGATAATCGACAACATCCAGCTCATCGCCCGCACCCTGGTCCTTTCCCTGACGGAATATTTCGGCATTCCCTTCGTGGATCCCTATCAGGGCTGAGCCCTTCCAACGGAGCCTTTTATGTGTTAATATTGTATGGAAAACGACGGCGCTCTCTGCGGCCCGACCCCCATGGGCGTCGTCACAACACATGGGAAAGGACGATGAAAACTGCCATGGAAAAGATCATCGAAACGCTGGCTTACGCCATCAACGGCGGCGGCCTGATAAAAATAATACTCGCCGGAAAGAGGAAAAAGTCACTGCAATATAAAAAGATAACAGTCAGACCTGTGGATATAAAGGGCGAATACATGTACCAGGCGGAATTCCACTTCGACAAAAAAGTCACTCACGAAAACATCCCGTACTACGAAGCCATCGATTTCGTTGCTGAAAAGATACGCGATGCTTTCAAGCAGGTGAACATCCTGACGGAAACGGAAGATATCCAGATACTGGCCGCGAAGCCGGACAAGCCCAGGATCACCCGTTCCGCCGCATCGCGAAAAGCGGGCGACCTGTCCCACGACAAGAGAAAGCGGTATATCATCGAAGACGGTGTGCCCTGTGATTTCCTTGTGGAACTGGGAGTCATGTCGCCGGAAGGCAAAGTGTACAAGAAACACTATTCCAAGTTCAGGCAGATAAACAGATTCCTCGAGATAGCCGACAACTGCTTCGATAACCTGCCGGGAACCGGCACTCTCCGCATCATCGACTTTGGCTGCGGCAAGAGCTACCTCACCTTCGCCCTCTATTATTATCTCAGAGTGATGAAAGGACGCGACGTGGAGATCGTCGGCCTGGATCTTAAGGAAGACGTGATACGATTCTGCAGCGATACGGCCAGGAAGCTGGGCTACGACAGACTCAGCTTTCTCACAGGCGACATCGCCGACTACGAGAGCGACGGGGCTGACATGGTGGTGACCCTTCACGCCTGCGATACGGCTACCGACTTTGCTCTTATCAACGCAGTCAGATGGCACAGCAAGGTCATCCTTTCCGTACCCTGCTGCCAGCACGAGCTGTTCTCCCAGATAAAGTGCGATGTCGACGAACCTATGCTGAAGCATGGCATAATAAAGGACAAGTTCACCGAACTGCTGACAGACGGCCTGCGCGGTCTCAAGCTGGAAGCTGCCGGCTATCACGTCAGCATGCTGGAATTCACCTCACTGGAGCACACTTCCAAGAACATCATGATAAAGGCCGTGATGCCTGAAAAGACCGGCCGTGCAGCCATGGAAAAGGCCGAAAGCCAGTACGAAGCTCTCCGGGATTTTTACCACGTCAGCCCGACCATAGACCAGCTCTGTCCACCCGGAGCAACCCGCTCACCTGAAAGAAAGGACAACTCCCGATGAATTTCACCAAAGGCCTGAAAGACGGCATTCCCATAGCACTGGGGTATTTTTCGGTCTCTATAGCCTTCGGACTTATGGCCGTCCAGTGCGGCCTCACATGGTTCGAAGCTCTCCTCATATCCTTTACCAACCTGACCTCAGCCGGCCAGTTCGCCGGCGTGACAGTGATAGCGGGCATGGGCTCGTACATCGAGATGGCCGTGACTCAACTGGTGATAAACTCCCGCTACGCACTGATGGGGATATCCCTCTCCCAGAAGACCGACGGCAGATTTCGCGGGATATGGCGTGCCATCCTGGGCTTCGCCATAACCGATGAGATATTCGCCGTGGCCGTAGGCAGCGATACGCCCCTCAGCAGACGATACTTCGCGGGACTGGCAGCCCTTCCCATACTGGGATGGTCAGCCGGCACCCTGTGCGGCTCCATACTGGGCAGCGTGATGCCCCTCATCCTCACCAATGCCCTTGGCATCGCTCTCTATGGCATGTTCGTCGCCGTCGTCGTCCCGAAAGCCAGGGAAAACCTTCACGTGCTGGCAGTCGTGGCAATTTCCATCGCCATCAGCTCGGCGCTGTACTACATGCCGGTCTTCTCCACTGTCTCATCGGGCTTTGCCGTCATCATCTGTGCCGTCGCCGCCTCCGCCATTGGAGCGCTGCTGTTCCCCGTCGAAGATGAGGAGGTGCAGTGATGGACTTCATGAGATTTCTCCCATATCTGCTGGTGATGGCCGGCGTCACATACCTTATCCGTGCCGTTCCTTTCACTATCATCAATAAAAAAATAGAGAACAGGTTCATCAATTCCTTTCTCTATTATATTCCTTATTCCGTGTTGACAGCTATGACTTTCCCCGCTATCCTGTACGCTACGGGGAATATAACATCCGCGGGCGCAGGTCTGGTCGTCGCGGTTTTCCTGGCCTTCCGCAGGAAAAGCCTGCTCATTGTCGCAGTGGGAGCCTGCGCCGCCGTACTGGCAACGGAGCTGCTGATGGCAGCGATCTAGCCTATTGTGACCGACTCCTACTCCGGTATCCTCCAGTCAACCGGCTCCTGTCCTGTAGATACCAGGAATTCATTGGCGCGCGAAAAATATCTGCCGCCGAAGAAACCGTTGGCTGCTGAGTATGGGCTCGGATGCGCCCCCTTCAAAATGCAGTGCCGCGGATTCGTTATCAGCTCCTCCTTGTTCTTGGCATTCCTGCCCCACAGCACAAAGACCATCGGCTTTTCCCTCTCGTTGAGAAGCTGTATCACTCTGTCGGTGAATATCTCCCAGCCTTTTCCGGCATGAGAATTAGGGCTGCTTCTCCTGACCGTCAGCACTGTATTGAGCAGCAATACTCCATTATCGGCCCAGCTTTCCAGATTTCCATGAGAAGGCGGGTCTATATCGAGGTCGCTCTTCAACTCTTTAAATATGTTGACGAGAGAAGGCGGCGCCTTGACGCCTTTCTGCACCGAAAAACAGAGACCATGAGCCTGTCCCGGTTGATGATAAGGATCCTGTCCCAGTATCACTACCTTCACGTCCTCGTACGGCGTGAACTTGAGGGCGTTGAAGATGTCGTACATATTGGGATATATCACTCTGGTACCGTATTCCGACTTGAGGAACTCCCTCAGCTTCAAATAATAATCTTTATCAAATTCTCCTTGCAGGATCTTGTCCCAGCTGTTTCCTATATTGACCATACTCCTATTATATTGACTTCGGGAAATAAAAACAAGTGAAATCATGATATAATAAAACGACATGGCGGAGACGGCAGCATTGCCAAAACCCGCACCATCCGCGCGACACAAAGGAGCTTTACATGAAAAAAAAGGCATATCTCTCAGCTCTGGCAGGAAAATCCCTGACAGACTTTCTCTCGGCAAAGGACTTCGAACCAGTACTTCTGACAGGCATCGCTCCTGACGGAAAACATTCTCCCGTATATGAAGCTGTTTCCACCCACGCCGACATACATATGTGCCGGCTGGGTTTGTGGGAAGGCCCCCACATTTTCATGGGAAATGTCTCAAAGCTGGGAAAAAATTACCCGGGAAATATCATCTATAACGCTGTCTGTACAGGGAAATATTTTATCCACAATCTCAAGTACACCGACCGGGCACTGCTGAAAGCGGCGCAGGAATGGCATGCGAAGACTTTCCCCGCCGGAAAGCTGCACACCATCTCCGTCCCTCAGGGCTACACCCGCTGCTGCTGCCTGCCGGTTGACGATTCTTCCTTCATAACTTCCGACGAAGGCATCGCCAACGCGCTGAAAGGCACCGACGCGCAGGTGCTCCTCATCGAAAGGGGACACATCCTGCTGCCGGGCTTCGACTACGGTTTCATCGGCGGCTGTGCCGGACATCTGACCCTCGAAGACAGCGCCGCACCCGACGCCGGCGGCAAACCACAGACCCGACGCATCATCGTCTTCAACGGCGACCTTGCGGCCCATCCTGATTTCTATGAGATGAAGGACTTCATCGAAAACAGAGGCGCGGAAGTCGTATATTTCCGCGATTTTCCCCTGATGGACATCGGCAGCATCCTGACGGAATGATACCGGAGACCCTGCTCGACGGCTCATCTCCGTCACCCTTTCTCAGCCGCCCTTTCTCCGTCTGGCATCACGCTTTTCCTGCCGGTATCAACGCCGTGACGGAAAAGATATCTCCTGAAAAAGAGATATCCACCGTCCCACCCAGCTCCTCCGCTATATCGCTGATGATACGAAGGCCGTGGCCGTGGAATCGGCTGTCCTTCTTGGCGGTGACGAACCTCCCCTTTTCCCGCAGCACCTCCCCGGCAACGGCGCGGTTTTCTATGGAATAGCTGAAATATCCGCCGTCGCAGCGACCTTTCAGCGTTATGAGCCTGCGCTGCTTTTCCACGACCCTCTCGCTTCCTTCGATGGCATTGTCCAGTGTATTTGCCATCAGGGAACAGAGCCTCACCATATCCATCCCCGCATCCTGCGGCAGCTCCATCATGAAACTGCACTCTATCCCCTTTTCCTCCGCCTGCCGATACTTGGCGTTGAGCAGCGCGTTGACCGTATCGTTTTCGCAGAAGACGCGAAGCGGCGCTGAGAATTCACGTGTAAGGCTTTTGAGATATGACTGAGCCTGGGCTGTCTCATTCTGCCCTAAGAGGCTCTGTATCACACTCAGATGATTCATCATATCGTGCCGCAGTCCACGCACTTCCTCCTGCTCCCGTTTCAGATCCTCGTAATACGCCTGCTGCGTTCTCAGCATGTCCCCTTCCATAGCTCTCCTGACGCTGCGGGATATGAGATCGCAGATGTAACATATTCCTACAGATGTAAGGATACAGGCGATACAGGCCGGCCAGATGACAAAGGTACCGGTGGATCCCACCTGGTATATCAGCGTTATGATGCCCAGCAGCGAAGCCAGGCAGGTCAACGATATGACAGCCCATATGCGGGATGAAAAGCTGATCTCTCCTGATGCCAGCCATTTCCCTGCCAGCCGTTCCACCAGTACCAGAAACGGTATCTTCAGCAGCGCGCAGCAGAGCATCAACAGCATTTCTCCCGTTTCCGTCATATTCTGCCGGAAACAGTACATCCAGATAACGTATCCGATGTTGTAGGACAGATAAGAGAAGGATACCCACAGCGGGTAGACGATGAGGATGACCGCAGTCTTTACGATGGGCCTGTCGGTAAAGAACAGGAACACAGCCGCTGACAGGAGCACCAGTATACCCAGGGAACCCGTCAGCTCTCCCGGAAGGACTATGGGCGAAGTCATGAGGAACAATACGGCTGAAAAGGACAGCCGTGTCCATATCTGAGACCTTATGGACAGGCAGCTGTTGAATATCCTGTAGAGAAGGTATACCAAAATCAGAGAGACAGGTATATTGATAAGGTAATCCGGGGAAAACATCGTCGCCTCCTTGCAGTGCTCTTACATCTGTCACCTCATTCTAACATATATCTGGCGTAAGCGATGGAAAGAGCCTGTTTGTAGGAACGGCTCACCGGCAGCGGCTCGCCTCCGATCACGGCATGACTGGCTTCCAGCGAATCCAGATACTTCATGTTGATGATATACCTGTTGTGTATCCGCACGAAGCAGGAGGGCAGACTGCTTTCCAACTCTCCCAGCTTTCCGTAAAATGATTTTTCCCCGTCTGTCGTGACGATATGCACTCTGTGACGCTCGCTGAAAAAATACATTATCCTGTCAAAAGATATCCGCAGACTTCCTCTGCGGTTTTCCAGAAAAAAAGACGACTCCTTCGTCATGTCCAGCATCGAAAGAGCGTTGTGAAAGGAGGCCGTTATCTTCTCCCGCTCGTAAGGCTTCAGGATGTAGTCGAGAGCCCGCACCTCATATCCCTGAAACACGAACTCGGGGTACACTGTCACGAATATGATAACGGAGGATGGATCCCACTGCCTGATCTGTCTTGCGGTCTCCATCCCATTCATATTATCCAGCTTTATATCCAGATACAAAATCTTCTGTCCGTGTATCTGTCTGTATTCACTTAATACCTCCTCACCGGATGAATATTCCACTATCCGGTAAGATATCCCCATGAGCCCCAGTTCCGTTTCCAGTATCTGCTTCAGGTCACGGCGAAGGGCTTTTTCGTCATCACAAATGATAATATTGAGCATGCAGTTTTCCGAGCCTTTCTCCCTCGTTTCTTTTCTAAATGATACTACAGACCGTCGCCGATTTCACCGAAAAAGACAGAACTTGCGGAAAAAGATGTCAAACTTGTAATGGTCGCGTATCGAAAAGAGAAAACCTTTTTTCTATAATATTCCCCGGATAAAATCAAAGGGAGGAAACGAGATGTTAAAAGTGAATCATCTGTACAAGAGTTACCGCTCCGGAAGCAACGTATACGAAGTGCTGAAGGACGTCAACTTTGAAGTCAGAAAGGGAGAATTCGTCGCAGTTATGGGACCTTCCGGAAGCGGAAAGACCACACTGCTCAACTGCATTTCATGCTTCATTCCCCACGATAAAGGGGAGATACTGCTGGATGGAACCAATATTTCAGGGCTGTCGGAAAGCCAGATAGCCAGGGTAAGGAACGAAAGTCTGGGTTTCGTATTCCAGGACTTCATGTTGCTGGACGGGCTCACCGTCTTTGAAAACGTCTGTGTTCCGAAGGTGATAAAGAATGCCTCCTACAGGCCCATGGAGGAAAAGGCCGGAAAACTTCTGAAGATCTTCGGTATCTCCGAAATCGCGGATAAATACCCTGCTGAGATATCGGGTGGACAGAAGCAGCGCGCGGCTGTGGCCAGAGCGCTGATGAACGACCCGCTGCTCATTCTTGCCGATGAACCTACCGGAAATCTGGACAGCAAGTCCAGCGAAGCGGTCATCGGAGCTTTTGCCAGCGCGAAGAAGCATCTGGGCGCCACCATCTTCATGGTGACCCACGACAGCTTTTCGGCCAGCTTCTGCGACAGAGTCATCGTTATGAAAGACGGCAGGGTCTTCAGGGAAATCTCCAGAACAGGCGACAGGCGCGCTTTCATGGAACAGCTTCTTGGTGTATTATCGGCTATGAACGGTGGTGATCCGAATGACCCTCAGTAAAATATGGGAAAAACTCCGAAAAAAGAACAAGAATCAGTACCGTCAGCTGCTGTTCTGCGTAGGTTTCGCCATGATGCTCATAACATCCTATCTGATGATGCTGATGAGCCCGCTGATACAGCAGACCCTTCCTGAAGGCGGCGATTCCAGAAAACAGGTCTACATGATATTCGCGCTGGCTGCCGTCGGCTGCATCGTCTTCGTATCCTATGCAGCCGGACTTTTTCTTCGCTACAAGAGCCGTGAAACAGGAGTGCTCCTCGCCCTGGGCGCCGATAAAAAGCATGTGGGCAGAGCGTTGAAGGCAGACATCGTAAGATGCGGCGTCCTTTCCATGGCGGCGGGGCTTCTGGGAGGATGTATCCTCTCATGGATCATCGGCACCGCCTTCAAGGCTGTGATATCGGAAGTGACGGATCAGTCCTTTTCCTTCACCCTGCCTGGCATCATCCTGAGCATAGTATACGCCCTGATACTGATGGGACTGCTGATGGTGCTCACTTCCAGGTTCATGAAGCGCAGCAACATCATGGACATCCTCAACGAGCAGCGAAAACAGGAACCCCTGAGAAAGATGGTATCCTCCGCATATCTTGTGAGGGGCATCATTTTCCTGTTGGCAGGTGTCCTGCTGGGATTCGTAATGCCGACGGTGGTCGTGAATCTGACGAAACACTACCTGGGAGCCTGGACCAATCTGTTCTATCTGCTGGCTCTGGTGGGCTTATACCAGCTGCTGGTCTATTCCGTCTCCTGTCACAAGCGGGGCAGACATCCCCAGAGATATTACAGCAACCTCGTCTCCTACGGTATGCTTAAATTCCAGGGCCGCTCCATCGTCAGGAACATGCTTGTGATAACACTGCTGCTTTTGGGCGGTCTCTTCGCTGTCTTCTACGTGCCGACCAACAACGCCGCCATGAGCAGCAGCCTGTCGGCTTATGAGTCCATGTACGGCTATTACTATACGGATGACATGGATCCGATTACTCAGGATGATGTGGAAAAGATCGCCTCCGACTATGGCGTTACCGTGGAGAACTACCGGCAGGCTACCATGATCCAGGCTGTCGGCAGCGGAGTGAACAGAGACGATACCGATGATAACGGCGACCTGATAGAGATCTACGAAGATCGTCACTGCCTCTATGAATTTATAAGCGCGTCTGATTATCAACACCTCAGCGGCCAGCAGGTGGATATCGAGCCGGGAACGTATCGTCTGATACAGCTTCCGGACTCCCAGGAAAACCTGTTCTTCAGATTTGACGATATGGATAAGGTCTATCTGGACAGGACAGATACTTTCATGCCTATGGAATACGCCGGCAACCTGACATACGTTTCGCTGGTCCAGGGCCGCGGCTTCGACTACGAAGCCCGCATGGTAGTCAACGACTCCGACTTCCAGCGGATAATGGACGGGACGGCCCTCTTCCCTGAGGAAACACAGGTGCTCTTCGACAGCCGGGGAGGCGATGAGCTGGAGTTTTCCAGAGAGCTGTACCGTCAGTTCGGAAGCTCCATACCGGAAGACATGAAGGTCTCCGGCAGCTACGACTTCTGGGCCAAGATGCAGGCTGATGAGGCAGGCGAGGAATACGGCTACGACGGCATCTTCACCTACGATCCCGATAACCCGGTCAAAGAAGCTGACTGGCTGTACGAACCGCATTTCATCCCGATGGAAGAAGCTTATGCCACTGCCAGCTATGCTGTATATCTGATGCTGTTCGTATACGTGGCAATCGTATGTCTGGCCGCAGTGGGCATCATCTCCTGGTCCAGGAGCCGCAGCGTGGGACTTTCCAACGCGCCGGTACTCTCCGATCTGAGAAAACTGGGAGCGGACCGAATCTATCTGCGCATGCTGCTTCGCCAGCAGATAAAAAAGGTATACGTTCTTCCCACCATCATCGGATGTGTCGGTATGCTGGCATTCGAGCTGCTCCTGCTCAACATGAACGACGGCAGGCTGGACAGCTCAGAGCTCCTGACCATGGCAGTCTGCTGCCTGGTGGCTCTGGCCGCCGCCCTGTACCAGTATCTGCTTTACAGATTTTCGTTGAAAAACGTGACGGGGATGCTGGGTCTCGGATGATATCAGGGACTCACCATCGACTCGAAGCTCTCCAGACTCTGACCCATGGACATCCTGACCCGCGGCAGCAGCATCGGATCGTCGCCGGGATATGCCTTCCCATATTGAGTCGTCACAGCGCACAGGAATCCTGCTTCTTCCACGATATCCCGGCATTTCTCCGTATAATCGCCATAAGGATAAGCAAACGCGTCACCACTGCCGCAAATATCGATGGATTTTTTCAAGTCTTCCAGCGCTTCTCCCTCGGAAAGAGCGGTAAATATCCCTCCATGACCTATGTTACCGCCGGCTCTGTGCATATTGTGAGAATGGGATTCATAAATGACGTATTCGCTGCCGTATGTCTCTATCTTCCCCTCTCCGTTCTCCGAAGTTATCATGAAGCAGGTAGCCGGCACCTTGCACTTTTCCAGCACAGGTATACCGTTTTCCAGGAAGCTTACTGCCCCGTCATCGAAGCACAGCACGATGCTCTTTTCAGGCAACAATATCTTCCCATCCACATAATCCCGCACTTCCTGCCACGTGGGATAGTAATACCCTTCTTCATTGAGCCACTCCAGCTCTTCCTCCAGGTCCTGCATGGATATGTAGTTGCCGTAACGCTGATTCAGATCGTCAGGCGGGTTTTCCTCATCGTACACGTAGTGATACATACAGATAGGCAGCCCCGGCGAATCATAATCGGTATTGGCCTCCACCGTCACTTCCCGCGTCACCCGGGTGGTGTTGCCCTCATCGTCGCTGACAGTATAGACTATTTCGTTTTTCCCGGCCTTTTGAAAATCATCGCCGACGACCTTGACTCTGTCGGTTATATCGCCGCCTTTTTCGTCAAAGGCGCTGTAACCCGGATCCTGATATTCTTCTCCCAGCCTGACCGTCTGCTGCACATCCCCGTCCTCCAGCACTATTTTCGGATTCATCTCATCCAGGACTGTGACACTCCTCTCCATCTTCAGCGTTTTCAATCTGTAAACGAGGCGATATGTCCCCGGAGTAGATGTGTCTACCTTCCCTTTCACCTCCACATCATCAGAAGCATCCTTTCCCTTGGCGACGGCCTCCACTCCCGGTTCCCGATAGACAGAGTTGAGTCCCACCGTCATCTCCTTTTCTCCTTTCAGAGCGAGGGAAAACTGGGTATTGTAGTAAACTACGGCAACTGCGATTATACCGATCACTATCACCGCCAATATCAGAACGGTGATAAGCGTCTTCCTCTTTCCAAAATCCTTCAACAAAAAATCCTTCATGATAAACACCTTTTAATGCTGCTACTGGTATGTCGACTTCTTCTCAATCAGTTATATCTATAATACCATGTTTGTGATAAAATGTAACTATGAAAACACATGCCATGATCCCCGTCTTCATCCCCCACAAAGGATGTCCCAACGATTGTGTCTTCTGCAATCAAAAGGCTATCACCGCCAGGGGCGCCGACATCGGGCCTGAGGACGTGAAAAACTTGATAGAGACGTACCTGCCTACTTTGCAGGGGCGAGGTCTGGAAACCATAGAAGTCGCCTTTTTCGGCGGGAGCTTCACCGGTATACCCATGGAAGAGCAGTCCGCCTTCCTCAAAGTAGCCAAAGAATACAAGGACATGGGCCTGATAGACAAGATACACATGTCCACCCGGCCCGACTATATAGACAGAGATATACTGGACAACCTGAAAAGCTTTGACGCCGATACCATCGAGCTGGGTGTCCAGTCCTTTTCCCCGGAAGTCCTGGCCGCTTCCAACAGGGGCCACACCACAGACGACGTATATGAAGCGTGCCGGCTGATAAAAGATTACGGCTTCGAGCTGGGCATCCAATTAATGATAGGTCTTCCGGAGGACAGTCTGGAGCGTTGCATCTTCTCCGCCGAAGAGACGGTGAAAATATCTCCTTCCATAGCCAGGCTCTATCCTACCATAGTCCTCAACGACACGGAACTCTACAACATGTACATGGACGGACGGTACAGTCCTCTTTCCACCGAGGAAGCAGTGGACATCACCAAGGAGATGTACCGGATACTTGACGGTGCGGGCATCAACATCATCAGAGTTGGCCTCAAGAGCACAGACCTGATAACGGAAGGCGGCGAGATCCGAGGCTCCACCTACCACCCGGCCTTCAGACAGCTGGTGGAAGGCGCTATCGCCAGAGAGGATCTGGAAAAGCAGTTGATAGAAATGCTGGACGGCAGCATTTCTGCCGGAGGCAACACATCCGCCGGGAGCAGCGGCCCCGCCACCTACGAATTTCGCAGCAGCGGGCGCTCCTTTTCCAACATGGTAGGAAACAGCAAAAGGAACAGGCGATATTTCAGTGAAAAATACCCGGATCTCAGGATACGGTACAAGACAGATCCTGCTCTTGCCGACGGTCACTATATTGTGGTAAAATGTTGAGTCAGTGAAAAGATCGATTATCAGGAGGATATTATGAAAGCAGTTATTACGGTTATCGGTAAAGATATGGTCGGCATCCTGGCCAAAGTGAGCACCGCTTGTGCTGACGCCAATGCCAACGTGGTCGAAGTCACCCAGTCAGTACTTGACAAATATTTCGCCATGATAATGCTGGTAGATATAAGCAAACTCAACTGCTCGCTGGAAGAGCTGAAGAACAGTATCGAGACGATCGTCCCTACCATGACAGTCCACGTGATGCATGAGGACATCTTCAATTCCATGCACAGGATATAACGGATGTACACAGGAGGTAGGAAATCATGCTGAACACTAAGGATATCATGGAAACCATAACCATGATACAGGACGAACATCTGGATATAAGGACCATAACTATGGGGATCTCGCTGATGGACTGTTGTGATACCGACATAGACGCGTCATGCCGCAAGGTTTACGATAAAATATACAATAAGGCCAGGGATCTGGTCAAGACCGGAGAGGAGATCGAAAAGAAATACGGTATCCCCATCGTCAACAAGCGCGTCGCTGTCACACCCATCTCCCTGCTGACGGCAGTATCCGGCGGTGACCCGGTGAAATACGCCAAAGCTCTGGACAGCGTAGCCAGAGATATAGGTGTCAACTTCATCGGAGGGTATTCGGCGCTGGTCCACAAGGGCTTCGCTGCCGGAGATAAGGAACTGATAGAATCGATACCCCGTGCTCTTTCAGAGACAGAGTTCGTGTGCTCATCCGTCAACGTAGGCTCTACAAAAGCCGGGATCAACATGGATGCCGTGAAGATGATGGGCAATGTGGTCAGAGAAACGGCTCAGTTGACCAAAGACAGACAATGCATCGGCGCTGCCAAGCTGGTAGTCTTCTGCAACGCGCCTGAGGATAATCCCTTCATGGCCGGAGCATTCCACGGCATCGGAGAACCGGATTGCGTAATAAATGTAGGGGTCTCCGGACCGGGCGTAGTCAGATCCGCCCTGTCTAAAATGCCTAAGGAGGCTTCTCTGTCTGAGGTAGCCGACCTGATAAAAAAGACTGCTTTCAAGATAACAAGAATGGGACAGCTGGTCGGAAGCGAAGCGTCGAAAAAGCTGAACGTACCTTTCGGCATCATAGATCTGTCTCTGGCTCCGACTCCTGCCATAGGCGATTCTGTCGCCTACATACTGGAAGAGATAGGCCTGGAACAATGCGGGACCCATGGGACTACAGCCGCCCTGGCCATGCTCAATGACGCGGTCAAGAAAGGCGGTGTGATGGCCTCCTCCAACGTGGGTGGTCTTTCAGGAGCATTCATCCCCGTATCAGAGGATGCAGGTATGATCGACGCCGCTGCTAACGGTACCCTGTCTCTGGAAAAACTGGAAGCTATGACTTCAGTATGCTCCGTAGGACTGGATATGATAGTATTGCCGGGGGATACGCCTGCCGAGACCATATCAGCGATCATAGCCGATGAAGCTGCCATCGGTATGGTCAACTCCAAGACCACAGCAGTGAGAGTCATCCCGGCCATCGGGCACAGGGAAGGCGAGATGCTGGATTTCGGTGGCCTGTTGGGGCGAGGCCCTATCATGAAGGTAAACGGCAAGTCCTCAGCTGTGATGATAGACAGAGGAGGCAGGATACCCGCTCCGATGCAAAGCCTGAAAAACTGATACCTGAACAGCTTATACATGAGACAATGCGGGTCTCTCTGATCCTGTTCTCTCCGATCCCGTATAAAAAGAAGGCTGCCGCCCCGACGATATTTTTCGTTGGTACGACAGCCTTTTTCAGTTCATCATTTCCTGTCACTCGAACAGCTGAGCCTATTATCTGTACCCACAACCGCAACCGCAGCCGCAACTGCAGCCGCAGCTACAACCACAGGTATCAGTCGACGCAGGACAACACCTCTCCGATGTCCATGCCGTTCCGGTATTATTGGATGAAGATCCGCAGCAGCAATCACTGGTGCAGCAATCGTTGGTGCAACAACAATCGCAAGTACAGCAATCCGGTACTACGGACTCGCAGCCGCAGCCACAATCGCAGCCCCTCGCAATTCCACAGTTTTCACAGGTTATATTAAACGCCAAATTTCCATTCGGCCAATTACAGTTCGCCATAAAAAAATCTCCTTTCATATGCATGGTTTATAATATGAAAGAAGACCTTTTCCCGTTACCTATTTATTTTCATCGTTACCGTCCTCCGAATCGTCGGCGTCCTCGGCCATCTTAGCCTTTTTTGCCATCTCGATATATCTGTCAGACTGTATCTTGTTGACTTTGAATATGACGGCGGCTATTACGACCACAATTATCCCCAGCAATATCAGTAATGGCATGACGACCTCCTTCCCGCAGGCTGAAATCATTTCTTAATATATATTTTACAATAATCCCGTGTAAATTAACAGCAGTTTATATAAAATCTACAGCAAAGGTCTGCCTGCTGTCTTTTATCAGCGTTTCGTCACGATGCCCTTTCCTGCCCCAGCTCTTCAACAGATCTGAATTCGTACCCCATATCTTCCCACCTGGTCAATAATTCATCCAGTATCTCGCTGTTGGTCCTCGATGTGCTGTGAAGCAGAACAATGGCCCCCGGATGAGCTCTCGGTATCAGTTTTTCGAAGGCTTCCTCCTTTGTAGGCTGATCTGATTCATACCAGTCGACATAAGCCAGACTCCAGAATACCGTCTTATATCCCATATCGCTGGCCATCTTCAGATTGGACTCGCTGTACTTTCCCTGAGGCGGACGATAATATTTCTTCATCTCTTTTCCTGTCACCTCCCGGTATTTTTCTTCCAGCTGTTTCAGCTCCTTCTCGAATGATCCAATGGTCGATATAGAGGACATATCAGGATGAGTATATGTATGGTTACCTACCAGATGGCCTTCCTCCACCATCCTCTTCACGAGCTCAGGACTGGTTTCGATGTAATTCCCAACCAGGAAAAACGCCGCCTTTACCTGATGTTTTTTCAACACATCCAGTATCTTTTCCGTATAGCCATTTTCATACCCGGCATCAAAAGTGATATACATCACCTTTTCATCGGTATCATCAGCATAAAACGCGTTATATCCAGCCAGCTCCTCAGCCGTAGCATTGGCTACCGGCGGCTGCCCCTCTTCCTGGAAGCTGAGTCCCCAGTTCCCGTCCGATATGGTGCTCACAGTTTTGTTTTTGGCCGCGTCGATACCTGCAAAAACAGCCGCGACAAATAACACTGCCGCAGCTGTCATCAACACCATCCTTATTATCCCTTTTTTTCTCACCATTATTATCATAACATCACCACCTGAGATATTATATTGATATCAGGTGAGAAAAATAACATTTCTCAAGTTCAATTTATGGAAAGTACTTTGTAGTCCTTATCCTCTACAGTCTTCTTCAGCACATCATCGGTCACATTGGAATCCATGTCCACTACGGCAGTCCCCGCTTCGTGGCTCACCTTTGCTTCCCTGACGCCATCCAGCCCTTCCAGTGCCTTCTTGACAGTGGCCTCACAGTGCTGACACATCATTCCTTCGATCTTCATGGTCTTTTCCATCGTTTCTTCCTCCTTTTTATTGCTTCTCACTTTATTTTTCCTTTTCTTATCGCGCTTCGCATCCCTTATGTCAAAGAGATTGAGAGTCAGCGCGTTGGTTACTACGCAGAAGCTGGAAAGGCTCATGGCCGCTGCGGCGAACATCGGGTTCAGCTCCCAGCCCAGCAGATGTATCCACGCTCCCGCCGCCAGCGGGATGCCGATAACGTTGTATATGAAGGCCCAGAACAGATTCTGATGGATATTCCTCAAGGTGAGCCTGCTGAGCCTGATAGCTGCCGGGACATCCATCAGGCTGCTGTTCATCAGCACCACGTCAGCCGCATCTATGGCCACATCCGTCCCGGCTCCTATGGCTATTCCCATATCGGCTCTGGTAAGAGCGGGAGCGTCGTTGATACCGTCGCCTACCATGGCTACCTTGCCATTTTCCTTCCGGAGCTGACGTACAGCCTCTTCCTTTCCCTCAGGCAGCACCTGAGCGATGACCTGATCTACGCCTGCCTGCTTTCCTATGGCTTCAGCCGTCTGTCTGTTGTCGCCTGTGATCATCACTACCTTTATGCCCATATCCTGAAGCTGTTTTACCGCCTGCGGACTGTCCTCCTTAATCACGTCAGCCACCGCTATCATTCCCAGCAGCTGATCGTCTTTCCCGAAAAAGAGCGGCGTCTTGCCTTCCCGCGCCAGTCTGTCGGACGTTTCTATGACTTCGGATGGGATAGCGAAGGCCTTTTCGGCAAACGTAAGACTTCCGCCAGTCAGAACGGCGCCCTGCTGTTTTGCCGACAGTCCGTTGCCCGGCAATATAGTGAAATCATCCACATCCAGCGCCTCCATGCCTTGCTCCTCGGAAGCCTCGACGACAGCCTTCGCCAGCGGATGCTCACTCTTTATTTCCAGTGAATAGGCATATCGCAGCAGTTCGTCTTCAGAAACTCCCTGCGCCGGTATCACATCAGTGACCTTCGGAGCGCCCTTGGTTATAGTTCCCGTTTTGTCCAGAGCGACCACCTGCACTTTTCCCGCTTCTTCAAGAGAAACTGCCGTCTTGAAAAGTATGCCATGTCTCGCTCCTATCCCATTGCCCACCATTATAGCCACCGGCGTGGCCAGACCCAGGGCGCATGGGCAGCTTATGACAAGTACTGATATACCCCTGGCCAGAGCGAATCCCACAGTCTGGCCAACCAGGAGCCAGATGATTATTGTCACGATCGCGACAGCTATCACAGCCGGCACAAACACACCGGAAACTTTATCAGCGACCTTAGCTATAGGCGCTTTCGTAGCTGCCGCATCGCTGACCATCTTTATTATCTGCGAAAGGGTCGTGTCCTCGCCTACCCTCGTAGCTTCGCACTTGAGGAACCCCGACTGGTTTATGGTTGCTGCCGATACGGCATCTCCTTCCATCTTATCCACCGGGATACTCTCGCCGGTGAGAGCCGACTCGTTGACAGCGCTCATACCCTCGATGACGATCCCATCGACAGGAATGTTCTCCCCCGGCCGCACCACGAACACGTCTCCCTTTTTCACCTGTTGTATAGGCACCTGGACCTCACTGCCGTCTCTGATCACGACAGCGCTCTTAGGGGCCAGCTTCATCAGGCCCTTCAGGGCGTCCGTGGTCTTCCCCTTCGATCTGGCCTCCAACATCTTTCCTACCGTTATCAGGGCCAATATCATAGCTGCTGATTCGAAGTAAAAATCGTGCATATATCCCATCACCGCACCGCTGTCCCCGGCCACCTGAGCGTCTGTCATGGCAAACAGCGCGTAAGTGCTGTAAACGAAGGCCGCTCCCGATCCGAGAGCCACCAGCGTATCCATGTTGGGAGACAGATGTATGAGACCTCTGAATCCGCTTATGAAGAATTTCTGATTTATCACCATGATGACCGCCGACAACAGCAGTTGCAACAGCCCCATGGCCACATGATTTTCGGCCAGGAATCCCGGCGCAGGCCAGCCCCACATCATAGTACCCATGGAAAAATACATCAATACCACCAGAAAGGCTACCGACGCTATCAGTCTTTTTTTGAGGACCGGAGTCTCCGTGTCCTTCAACATGTCTTCGTCTTCCAATGCCACGCTGTTCCCCACGGCTGCTCCGGTACCATCTGCCGCGCCACCAGAGCCACCTTTTTCCGATGCTCCGTATCCTGCCGCCTCGACAGCAGCTATTATCTCATCGTCAGATGCTGATCCTTCCACGCCCATGGAATTGGTAAGCAAACTGACACTGCAGCTTTCCACACCCGGGACTTTGCTCACCGCCTTTTCCACCCTGCTGCTACAGGCAGCGCAGCTCATTCCCGTAACTTTATATTGTTTCACAATGATACACTTCCTTTATTTCATCAGCTTCTGCAAGGTGATCACAAGCTCATCTATGGTCTCATCCTTGCCATTCCTTATGTCATCGGCCACGCAGGTTTTGATATGGCTTGCCAGCAGCTCCTTGTTGAAGGAGTTGAGAGCCGCGTTGGCTGCCGCCACCTGCACCAGGATATCGATGCAGTAGGCGTCCTCCTCCACCATGTTCTTTATCCCTCTTATCTGTCCCTCTATCCTGCTGAGACGATTCACCAGCTTCTTGTATTCCTGCGGTGAACGCTCCTTAGTCCTGTGACAGCAATTCTTCTCGCTTTCCATCTTGTTTCCTCCTGTCCTTTCTTTACTCTTTCAGTCCTCTTTATAGTATACCCCGGTATTGTATATGTCAATAGCTTTTATCGAGAAATATTTTCCTTTACAACATACAAAGCCGCTGCGGCCTGCGGTAATTCCCACAAAAAAACAAGGCCGATCGCCAACTCGTTGTTTAAAACGAAGCTATGATGATCTGCCTTGAGCTTCTTCTGTTCTAACTGTATTACACATCTATTTCCAGCAACACAGGGCAATGGTCACTTCCGTACACCTCAGTCAGGATTTCCGCTTTTTTCAGTTTATCATCCAGCGACCTTGACGTCAGAAAATAGTCGATGCGCCATCCCGCGTTGTTCTTCCTGGCGTTGAATCTGTAGCTCCACCAGGAATACACGCCTTCCAGATCCGGATAGAAATATCTGAATGTATCAGTGAACCCCGCCTCCTGGAGCCGACTCATCTTTGCCCGCTCCTCGTCGGTGAACCCGGCGTTTTTCCTGTTAGTCTTTGGATTTTTCAGATCTATCTCCCTGTGAGCCACGTTAAAATCGCCGCAGGCCACCACAGGCTTGTCTTCCTCCAGCTTCTTGAGATATGCCAGAAAATCATCTTCCCACTCCATCCTGTAGTCCAATCTCTTGAGTCCGTCCTGCGAATTAGGTACGTAGACATTGACCAGATAAAAATCGTCGTATTCTGCCGTTATGGCCCTGCCCTCGTGGTCGTGCTTGTCTATCCCGATGCCATAAGAGACACTCAGCGGCTCAGCCTTGGAAAACACTGCGGTTCCCGAATATCCCTTCTTTTCGGCGGAGCACCAGTATTGATGATACCCTTCCAAAGGCACCTCGGCCTGCCCCTCCTGCATCTTCGTCTCCTGTATGCAGAGGACATCGGCATCCTGCTCTTTCGCAAAGTCAAGGAAGCCCTTTCCCATAGCCGCTCTTATTCCATTCACATTCCAAGAAATCAGTTTCATACTGCCTCCTGCATGTCAGCTATCCTCTTTGATATCACGTCAGTTGAGGAACGCTTCGATTATCACGTTCTCCGCTTCTTCTTCCTTCATTCCCAGCGTCCTGAGCTTTACCAGCTGCTCATCGTTTATCCTGCCGATGGCCGCCTCGTGGATTATGGCAGCATCCAGGTGCTTTGCGTTTATCTCAGGTATAGAGCGGACCTGGGCCTCGTCCATGATGATGGAATCGCACTGTATGTGAGCATTGCACTTGTTGTTGCCCACCGCGGCCGGATGGAATATCTGGCTTGACTTTTCCTTTGCCACCGATCTGGACACGATCTGGGCTGAACTTCCGGCTCCGTTGAGCCTTACTTCCATATTGGATTCTGCTATCTGGTCGCCGTGAGTCATAAGCTTTTCCACCACGAACAGCTTGGCATTCTTTCCCATATCCACCTGAGTCTCTCTTTTCGTGGAATCCACACCCTTTATCTGTGATGTATCGAGAGTGAACACGCTATCGTCATCCATGTATATCTCGGTCACCGGATTGAGTATCCTTGCCCCGTCGCCATTTCCCTCTCCATAGTGATTTTCCTTATACGTCACGTTGGCGCCTTTCCCTACGTGAAAAGCGTGGACTCCGTCATGCTGACTGGCTTCGTGGCCGTCGTTGTGGATGCCGCATCCTGCGATTATCACCACGTTAGCTCCATCGGCGATGTGAAAATCATTATACACTTTGTCCGTAAACCCTGACGCGTCCACCACCACCGGAATGTGGACTTCCTCACCGTCGGCGTCTCCGTCGATATATACGTCAATCCCCGGCTTGTCCTCTTTCCTGACTATTTTCACATGTTCACTGTCCCCGTGACACATGGCCATGCCGTTATGTCTGAGATTGAATGCGCCTTCCTGTTTGAATCCCAGCTCATCTATATATTTGAGTATCGCCTGCGTTACTTTATCGAGTTCTGCCACTTTCGTCTCCTCCTACATATCTTCAAATCGTTTCAGGTACTGACAACATGACGGTCCCTGCTTCATCAGCTGGGGCAGGATATCAGCCCGATTTCCGATACCGGCAACCTTTCCATCCTCTATGACCATGACTCTGTCTGCCATCTGCATGATTCGCTCCTGGTGGGATATCAGGATGAGGCTCTGATTCTCGTCCTTTTTTATCTCCTCGAACTGCTGTATCAACATGGAAAAGCTCCACAGATCTATGCCTGCTTCAGGCTCATCGAAGATGCAGAGCTTGTGAGGCCTTGCCAGTACCGTGGCGATCTCCAGCCGCTTCATCTCACCGCCTGAAAGCGTATTATCCACTTCCCGCTTTACATATTCCTGTGCGCACAGCCCTACGCGGCTGAGGAGATCACAACATTCAGCCTCGCTCTTATGCTCTCCTGCCGCCAGCGATATCAACTTGTCCACAGTCATCCCCTTGAAACGCGGCGGCTGCTGAAACGCGAACCCTATCCCGGCCTTCGCCCGCTCGTCTATATCGTAATCCGTGATGTCTTCGCCGTCCAGGATCACCTTTCCCGACTCGGCCTTCTCTATACCCATCAGCACTTTGGCGAGAGTCGATTTCCCACCTCCGTTAGGTCCTGTGATGACCAGCATTTCTCCCTTCTTTACATCGAAGCTTATGTCCGACAATATGTTGAGCTCCGCCCCCTTTTCATTGACGGAAAAAGACAGATTTTCTACCTTCAGCATTTGAAATTCCTTTCACTCATTATTATGTATATCTTGTCGTACGCGACATAGTATGAGCCGCCCCGTTATTGAAAATTTACTTCCTTGCGGCGAAGCCGTGTCCAATCATAGTATTCATTATAACGCGCAAGCTTGTCGAAGCGCGTTTCAATGTTCGCTTCGCTCACTCCTCCGCCTTCGGCTACGCTTTCCCTTTTGCCTTGCGAATCGCTACCGCTCTTCGGGCAAAACGGCAATGAAAACTACCTCTCGGCGAAGCCGTATTCAAACAACGTTTTCATTATAATCCCTCACAGAAAAAATAGCAATCACATAAACTGCTATTTCTCCCCGTTATCAGCTCTTTCATCGGCTGCATAGCGCCTACAGCATGCACAGCCCCGCGCCCATCCGCCTGTACGTCCCGCCTTCGCGCCTGTAAGAACAGAACAGCTCCGGCTCGCAGCAGGTACAGTGGCCACTGACCTCTATCTTCTCAGGCGAAATCCCGGCCGCCACAAGCTGCCTGCGATTCATCTCCTTCAGATCGATGTAATACTTGGTCTCGCCTTCTTCATTGACCTTTTCATCGGTGATGTCTCCGGTAAAATCCCATTTGCCCGCAAACTCATCGTATACTGCACGCCCAGTTTCGAAGCAGCAGCGGCTTATCCCCGGACCGATATATATGTAAATGTCGCCCCTTTCACACCCAAAGCTTTCAGTCATCCTTTCCACGGTCTTAGCCGCTATGGATACCGCAGTCCCACGCCATCCGGCATGGGCCAGCCCTATGACGCCTCTTTTCACATCGAAGAAATACACTGGAAGACAATCGGCATGGACCGTCGTCAGCAGGACATTTCTCTGATCCGTTATCAGCCCGTCGGTATCCGGAATGCCGAGAGGCCCTGTCGGAACGCTGTCGATAACGGCGATGGTATCCTCGTGTATCTGCCTGGGCCATACGGGAACGGCCCCGCTCAGTCCCAGTTCCTCGAAGATGTCCGTCCTGTTGTACGGATAGCCGTCCGACGCTCCGTCTTTCAGCGAAAAGAACCCTGTAACTCCTTGCAACTGAGTGAATACTTCCATATACCTGCTGCCCGTTATCTTCTCATGGCTGACGCGCCCGCCGCTTTTTCCGGTATTCATCATATAACGCCCTCCTCTCTGAAATGCTCCAGCAGGGCTTCGCACCCTTCAATGATATCGTCATATGTGGCGTCGAAATCACCCGTGTACCACGGGTCGGAGATATCCCGCGCTTTCCCTGCGAACTGCAGCAGCTTATACACCTTGCTGTCGGAATCCTCCCCGATGATGTAGCTCATGTCTCTGACGTTGGAATCGTCCATGGCGATTATGTAGTCATATTTGTCGTAATCGTTCTTCGTTATCTGGCGCGCCCGCCGCTTCGTGTACGGGATTCCGTGCTGCTCCAGCTTTCTCTTGGTCCTGGGGTCGGTATCGTGACCGATCTCCTCACGGCTTGTGGCCGCCGACTCTATATAAAAATCCTCGGCACATCCGGCCTTCCGAACCATGTCCTTGAAAACGAACTCGGACATCGTGCTGCGGCAGATGTTGCCGTGGCACACGAAAAGCACTCGTATCATATTTTAAAGTCCTCCTGATTTGCGTTAGTTTGCCCTGTTTTGCCGCGATTTGCCTGGTATGTAATTGCCGCTGAGATCGTTAAAACAATCACAGAATAAGCAAAACGCGGCAAAATGCGGCATACCCCGGCCGTCAAAAGTAGTAAAAACGTAGTAGAAATCGTGGTGTGTTATTACCGTCCCATTTTAGCATAATTCTGTAGACCTGGATAGGAGTAATCTGGTTATGAAAAAGTGTCTTCGATGATTTATTTACTTCATTTCTTTTTCAAATCTAAAGAAATAATTGTTTTCTTTGGGAATGTTACCTGCGGTTTCACTTATCTGATGTGGATCTTTGTGCTTAGGATTAAAAAATTCTATAATCTTGAAACCACAACGATTTACATAAAAATGAATGTTTCGCTTATCGTAATAGGGAGTATGCGTCTCCCAAATTCTTGTTTCAGTATGTAATTCTTCAATCGCTTTCCATATCTTGAATCTGTTTCCAGTATTTTGTACGCCTGCTTTTACATACAAAAGGTCAAGTGAATTGTATCCGGTCTTATCATTTATAACGATAATTGTTCCGCCGACTCTTTCCCGTTAATTTCTGCGATGTAGGTTTCAGAGCCTTTCGTGTTAAAAGATTTTTCTATCTCTTCTGTAGGAAGAATTGTTTTTTCAAATTGTCCAAACTCTGATACATAAGAATTTTGAAAGGCTTCTTGTATTTCACTTACGAATGTGTTCTTTTCTTCAACAGTAAGGATTGGTCTTAAATTTATTTTCTTCTTGCCGCTGGCTCTATTATACTATAACCGTCTGCTTTGGGGAATAGATGAATTGTAAACTTGCTGAGTAGCACCACCAAGGGCAGTCGGTATTCAGGTGTTCCAATCTATCGGTCAAAGCGAAACTTGAATAGCGCGGCAATTAGCTGTTGCTTCACATATCCCTCAACCTCGGCGTTGACCCGCCCGTGTACTTTGAAAAAGTAGCAGATGTCCGGTCAATAGACGCGCCGATCACTCGCTGCGGCTGATACAGGAAGTAATGGCGCAGGATGTCTTCCTGTGCTTGTTCCGACAAACCAGAGGGTGCAGCGGCCAGGGAGGCTTCGCTATGACCAGAGAATTGCAGGAATATTGAATGGCCTTTTAAGATTCCTATCCTGTAAACAATGTTCCTGCACTGTTCCCTTTTACTATTTCATAGATTGCTTCCGGCGATTTTCCGTTGGTGATTACGGTGTCTATCCCCTGTGCGGTAGCTAACTGGGCGGCTCGCAGTTTTGTTTTCATGCCGCCCGTTCCCCGTCTTGAACCTGCGCCGCCTGCGAAGGCATAAACCGTTTCGTCTATTCTCTCGATCCGGCTGATCAGTTTCGCACCCGGATACAGCCGTGGGTCTGCGTCATACAGTCCGTTTATATCTGACAGAATGATCAACTGCTTTGCTCTGCAAAGTACCGCAACAACAGCCGATAACATATCATTATCTCCGAACAGCCTGTCCTCCGATTCAATCTCGGTGTAGCTGACAGAGTCGTTTTCATTGACTATGGGTATAATCCCCATTTCCAGTAGAGCGTTAAACGTATTGATCAGATTCTCTTTCTTTTCCTCCTGCTCCATATCCTCTGCGTTCAGCAGGATTTGGGCGATCGTCTTATCATAATCGTTGAAAAACTTGTCGTACAGAAACATAATGCTACATTGTCCAACCGCTGCCGCCGTCTGTTTCATTCGCATACTGGAAGGGCGTTCTTTCATGTTCAGCTTATTTGTCCCTACGGCAATCGCGCCGGAAGATACCAAAATCACTTCATAGCCCATATTCTGAATATCCGACAGGACACACGCCAAGCGGTCAAAAGAGCGCAAGTCGCTTTTTCCCATTTCATTTGTTAGGGTAGAAGTGCCTACTTTCACCACAATACGATTTTGATAAAGTCCCATATCACACCTCGACTACAGACAAAGGATGATGGGTGTGCGGCAAGAATTTTTTGCAAATATCCTCCGTCCGGATTTTCATATAACCTGTTGTCGTTCCATCATTGCAACCATACCAGTTTTCTTTCATAACGTCCTTGTCAAAGACGATTTGGACATTACGTGCCGTTTCCAGCAAGGCGCTGAACACGGTGGCCGCGCCGATCTTTGTGCCGAGCATGGCTTCCATCTGTTCAGCCGGAGCAAAGGAAACACGGGAAATTCCCAATGCGGTGCTGAAATCTTTAGAGCGGAAGGGCTTGCTCCCCACGGTGATGAACAGGTAGTACTCTGTTTGCTGCCGGTTGCAGAGAAACAGGGTCTTTACCATATCCATGTCCAGCTTGTCATCTATGGCTGCACAATCCTCCATGGTAATCGCTTCATCGGTATCGACGCGCTCAAAAGGAATTTGCAGCTTTTCCAGCGTTTCATACACCATTTTCTGAAGCGGCGTTTGAAAATGGTCGGGCGCTTTCGTTTGAATTTCACTCACATAAAACACTTGCGGTCACACTCCTGTTACCATACTTTGTAAGATTACAAAAACGAATGTTTATCATATTATAGATAACAAACTCAGATAAATAAAACAGGTGATACGATGGATATGAACATCCAAAAATACATGGCATTTGTAAAGACAGTCGAATATGGCAGCTTTACGAAAGCCGCAGAAATACTGAACTATTCTCAATCGGGCATCAGCCGTATGATAAACGACTTGGAAAAAGAATGGAAAGTTGTTCTGCTGGAGAGAGGAAAATCCGGCGTGAAACTGACCAGCGATGGAATGAGGCTGCTTCCCTGTGCAAAAAGCGTCTGTGCCGAATACGAAAAGCTGCAAATGGAAGTGGACGAGCTGAACGGGCTGCAATCGGGGCTGATCCGTATAGGCACTTTTTCCAGTGTGGCGACCCATTGGTTGCCTAACATTATCAAAGAATTTCAAAAGGTATATCCGGGCATTGATTACGAATTACTGCTTGGCGACTACACGGAGATCGAAGAATGGATTTCAGACGGACGCGTGGATTGCGGCTTTCTGCGGCTGCCAGCCAGTTCCGACTTCGAAACGATTTTTTAGAGCAGGACAGACTGCTCGCCATCCTGCCGGAAAATCATCCATTAGCGCAGTTTGAGAAAATTCCGGTATCAGCTCTTTGTGACGAACCGTTTATGCTCTTAGAGAAGGGTGCAAAGGCCGAAGTATCGGAAATATTTGATCGCTGCAATCTTACTCCTAAAGTGCATTTCACCACATGGGATGATTATGCAATCATGTCAATGGTGGAAAGCGGCCTCGGTATCAGCATTTTGCCGGAATTGATTTTAAGGCGCATTCCTTATCGAATTGTTGCAAAAGAGCTGGATGTGCTCGCATATCGGAAAATCGGGATTGCCATGCGGAGCAAAAAGGCAGCTTCACTTGCAGTAAAACGGTTTTTGGAATATCTGCAATATCACTAAAACCTATATCATAATTACGGAATAGGAACTGTTGTCTATTAAATTTTATATATGTTACTTTAACGTTGCTTGCGGCAAGTCCCTCCTGAGCATTGTTCTGACAAGGCTGTCTTCTTTCCCGGCAGGTAAGGTCAACTTCATGTGGATCAATCCAAAGGGACACTAACTGAAAATTTCATACTCCAAACTTTGATTACACAGTTTGAAGTGACTCTCCGATACTGGTCCCATACACCCCCCTATGTAGACAATATGATGTCCAAATATATATCGCACTTTAATAAAGGCTCAATACTCATAGTAGCTGATTATTTCCTGTTCCAGCTTCACACCATGCTCCAGCATATATCCTGCAAGGTTTTGATATATCTCCTGTTTTTCCAAGGATTCGAGGTGCAAACGGTCATTATCTGACAAAGGACGCAGACAGGACTGAAAACGCGTATCCTCCAATTCCGCACGCGACATCAGATGCATCTGAAACGAGATGCCGGTCGCGCGGCACAGATGTTCGTGAATGTAAAGGCCTCCGGCATCGATATCCCCGAAATGGCGATATGTGAGAGACGGATTATCATAATATATTTTCTTCAGAAAATCCCGTTGAGAACGGGTGGCATAGCCTCCCAAATAAAAGAAGCTTTCTTCCTGCCCACAGCACCTTAACCAGGATGTGTAGTTTTCCACCGTTGTAAAAAAAGGCGTTTGAACTTGTACTTTCTCGATTTTATCCATTTCATCCGCAAAGAATTCAATTCCGTTTGACAGATGCCTCAAGTCCAGTTCTTTCCCATGGATATGCAGTATAATGTCTCCCTTCAGGCAAAGCTTCTGCTTTTCTCTGGCAATGTGATATTCACCGAGTATCTCATCTTCCAATTCCGTCTCTCCACAGGGCCGGCCGAGATAATCCCGAAGCGCCCTACATACAGCAGTCAGCGTATTTTCCTCAAGATATTTGGAATCTCCGTATATCAGCGAAGAAGCTTCTCTCAAATAAAGCTCTTTTTCGTTATTCTCAATAAATACAAGGGCTTTCAGCAAATCTTCCGTCTGATGGTATTTGGACGGGATTTTATTCTGTTCCAAAGCCCGGCGCAGCTTGCTGCACTCCCGTTCCGCCGCGGGAGTGCGTCCGCCATATAAGGCGAGTAGTCTTTCCACATGCTTACGTTTTACGGATTTCGGCTCGTATCCATATTTTATTTCCAGATAGCTTTCGATTTCCTCTATCTTTTCGTCCACCAGATAGATACTCTGGATCTCATTGCTGAAGCCTTCCTTTTCGTAGGTCACGAAACCTTTTTCACTGCACTGCAAGATAGCCTGATTTACAGCTTCGATCTGCGAGATATCGCCGTCGTTGCGGTTGTAATCCTTATATAGCTTGGTTGGCGTTAGTTTTGTCCGTCTCATGATCACATTTGTTCCGCTGTCTTTTTTGCTCTTCCTGTATTTTTCCGCCAAAGCCGTCAGCATCTTTTCCTCGTAATTCATCATATCCGCCTTTTCTGCCTATTTACAGGCTGCTCACCTTCTCTTCATGGGCTCCTTTTCTTCGTGAAATTGCACGATCCCAAGCTGCATGCTGTCTGCATGCACGCGCAATACAGGCAGGATCACTTCACATTCGTTCCCGATGGATTCCGTCTTGTCCGGAGAGCAGAAGATCACCTGAAGTCTCTGTTCTCTCATGAATTTGAGCATCAGTTTCACATTCCCCGGATCCATCTTGGCAAATGGTTCATCGATAAATACCAGCCGAGTGGAATTGACACGCTGGTTGTAAATCATCAAAAGCGCCGAAGACAGAATCAACAGATACGGAATCTGTACTTCCGCACCGGAGTTATATCCGGTCTGACGAGACAGTTTTGCCCGAGTCAGCACCTGATTTGTCATCAAGATCTCGTAATTCATATAGTTTCGATAATCGGCAAAGCGGGCGATCGCCTCTTCGCTGTTCCTTTCGATGATACGGTTGATTATCCTTTTCATCTCTGCTTCCAGCTCCTCGCCTTCCTCGTTTGACACAGCCGCCATAGTATCGAAGAGCATCTGACCGTCACCGCTGCCTCCCAGCTGCTCTCGCTCATCCAGATAGCGGGCATATTCTATCACCTTCGCATATTCTGACCCATCCTTTACATAGTTGACATCAAACTGATATTTTGCCTCAAAATTCAATTTATCCAATTCTCCATTGATCTGTCTCAAATCTTCTCTGGCACGTTCGCAGGATTTGAGTATGGTCAGTACAAATTCATTTTTAAATATATCCTCATATCTGCGAGTCTGTTCCTCCAGCTTCTGACGGATCTCCTGCAGATTGTCCATCCAGATGCGCTCCCTTCGGCCTGCATATAGTTCTCGCCCTTCTATCCCTCTCGGCAGCATGTGTCCGGCATGTTTTGCGTTATAATCCGCCTGCTTCTGCATCAGCATTCCCTTATGCTGTTCTATACTTCTTGTTATACGTCTTCTGGTCTCTTCCGCCAGGAGGCCACCCGGGCCCTTCCTTCCATTCTCCAAATACTTTTCATACGCTTCTACTGTCTGTCCCACGATCGCGTAATATTGAATTTTATACTGTCCGAATCTCTCCTCCTGCTCTTTCAGATCCACAGTTTTTTCCTCGATCTTATCCTGACTTCTCTGTATTACGGCATCCTGTCCGCTCTTTTCCTGGAGCTTTGCATTATATTCATCCCGTACTGCTTCCTGCTGGTCTGAAAGACGCCCGGCCAATTCGTTCAGTTCCAGATATTCCTGATTGTCCTCCTGGGCTTTTTTCAGACGCACGAGCTGCGCTTTTGATGCTCTGACATCTTCCGAAACCTGCTGGTATTTTCGATGGGCGTCATAATCGTACTCCTGGAACATTTCCTGATACTGCCTGATACGGTTCTTGCGATCTTCCAGTTCCCTTTTTTCCGTCAATCCGGCTCTTTTATCCTCATTCAATCTTACAATTTCCTTTTCCGCCCGCATCCGATTGAGTTCAAATGTCTTCTGCCCCAGATAATAAGAATGTATCCTGTCAAAGCGCAGAAAATAGCTGTCCATGGCTATAGACACACGGCCTTCTGCTGAGATGGCATTTTCATATTCTTTTACAGTGTTTAACTCCACGGCGTGAATTCTCCCCAGCTGATAGTCGAAATACTGTTGTGCTATCGGATTTTTGATTTCCAGCTTTAAAACTGCCGAATCTTTTTCCACATGTATCTTTTTCTTCATCAACAGCTTTGTATTAAACAGATGAGCGTATCGATGCTTCGAACGATTCAGCACATCGTCCGCAATATCATAATACCGGGGCTCTACCAATATCGTATACCTGCGCGGCCCCAGGAACGCTTCGATAGCGTCTCGCCATTTTTCATCTTTCAGGCCGATCACGTATTCGCAGGCAAAACGCGCTTTTGCCTTTATACCTCTCTTTTCAAATTCCCGGTTGATCTCGTTGCGGAGTCCCACATACTCGGGGATACGAGCAAATGTATTGCGATGTTTCTTGCAATCTTCTATGATACGGTGTTGCACATCCAGACTTCGTTCCAATTGATCCAGCGTTCTCTTGATCTCTGCGATTTTCATGATCAAACCGTCATAATATCCATCTGTTTTCCGTTTGAGCCCGGTCACTGCCGCCGTCTTTTCCGCAGCCGTATAACCATGACTGCACAGAGACATCAGTACTTTATGATCTTCCGGAAGCTTTTCTTCCTCAGAAAACTCATCCATCAGCTCCTCGACCACCGTCTGAAAATGTTCCAGTTTTTTGCACGATTCCATCAATGTCTTCTGTTCCGCCTGCAACTCCTCTGATCTCCGACTTTCTTCTGCGATCATCCTGGTGCTGTCCAGCTGCTCCAAACCGACTCTCACCTGCACCAGCTGACCATCGATTTCTTTCTGCCTGCGTTCGAGAATATCCAGTTCTTTCTCCAGGTCTTCCTTTCTTCTCCGGGCCGTTTCTCGTTCACCGGTCTGGCGTTCGATCTCACGTTTCAGTTCTTTCTTCTTTTTGTAGACGATACGTATATCATCGGCCAACAGTCGGTTATTCTCACGTTCACAGGAATCGTACTCCCCGATTATCTCATCCAGCTCTCCTATCTCCTGCTGAATGAATTCAAAACTCTCCCTCAGCTTTTCGATGTTCTCCTTTGCCTCTATCAGCTTTCCGAAATCCACATTTCGTTCCTCCAGGACGCTCTCCCTGATAAACCGATCTATTCGGGCGTTAGGATCATAGGACATGATTCCCCGAAGTTTACGCAGGTATGTGGGAAGCTGTCTCAGATTCAGTTTCAACCCTGTCATCTGCAGGAATTTAGGAAGACCCTGCTCTCTGTTCAGCAGCTTCAGCCTGTATTTTTTCTGAAGGAAGGAAGCGCTGCACGGCATGATAACGCCATTTTCTTCATATGTATGCTCTACCTGCTCCATGACCGTACGGTCCATCACATATCGATATGTCTGACAATTGTTGGCCGCACTGGTTTCGATCACCGTGCCGAGCAGGAAAGATTTGTTCTCCGCATCGTCAAAGTATTCCAGTACGATGTGGCTGTATACATTAGGCACCCGGTCAGCCGCACGCATATATGTCCCAGCCGTGGCATCAAGAAGACCTCTCGTATAGGATGACAACGTACGACTTCCTTTGCTTTCCGACGACTTGTTGAATACCGTATCCCCATACGCCGCGTACTTGATCGCATCAAGCATGACGGATTTCCCGTTTCCGTTTTTTCCGGCGATCAGCGTAAAGAAACCGATGGGAGCCGTCACATTGGAAAACCCGTACCAGTTGATCAGCCTCACTTTTCTTAGCAGGATCATTCTTCTTCCTCCTCAAATTCCTCCGGAATAATCTCATCTTCTTCCGGTTCAGCGATATCTTCCGTTTCATCTTTCAGGTATTCTCGCGCCACAGTCTGAAACTGCGGAAGATCCCAGCCGAATTGCAGCGAGGGATAAAGCTGTATCTTCATGTCCTCGCCTCCTTCATCATCGCTGAAATTGATCAGACTGTATTTTTTAAACAGACGGAACGCTGCGTTAAGTTCCGTACGCGTCAGCTGGACATCATAGGATCTGATTTTATCTATAAGATCTCCCTTCGTTACAAAATTTCCTTCGCTGTATCCGATATTCTCAAGGTAAACTTCCCAGAGCACCAGCAGCAGATGATATTGCAGCGTAGAAAACGTCACTACATTGGCTCTCTTCAAGCCTACCGTGTCCACGTCCTCTTCGCTGGCGACCAGCATGCACACTCCCGTTTTTTCCTCTACGATCACATCGAATCCTATCATCCGCAGATACTCGGAAATATCGTGCCGATTGGATTCTCTGGAGACAAACTGATACAGCTTATAGTCTTTGTCCCGCAAAATAAATGTAGACTCCAACAGCTTACGTATGCATCGTTTAAAAAGATGATTGCTTTCCTCTTTTATCGTTATCTGTAAATTTATATCGCTCATAATTTCTTCCTCTTGATATTGACATCGCTTATTCTCGCAGCCTCAGTCTCCACCATGCCATCTCGGAATTCTACTTCGTAAGGAAATCCTGCCGTACCCGAATATATCATACTGGCTGCAATCATCGTCGCGTCGTCACGGGTATGTACCCCGCACTCCTCTACGGAAATCCGGCCTCTGCCTTTCATGATCTCGTCAAAATGCTTTTCCACATTATCCATACTGTACCGATCGGGTGTCTCCGACAGAAGCTCATCCGTCAGGCGCTGTTTTTCTTCTGCCGACAGCTCTTCTGAAACAAGACCCGCATTATTTTCATTGGGATTTTTCTTTTTACGCCGTTCAAAAGACTTCCTTCCGATATATCTTATACTCATAAGCCGGTGCGCTTCCGAAAGCTTTGAGAGCGCTTCTTCCCGATTATCCTCGTTGAGATTTTTCAAAAACAGCAGTATCCGGTTCAGTTCGTGCTCCAGGTTGGTATTTTCGCTGAGTACCATCATCATTCTGGTGGAATACAGATTATAGTAGTTGTTGATTTTTCTGTCGATATATGACATTTCCTGCTGATATTCCAGATTGATGAAGCTGTCCAGCTCGTTGAACAGCCTGTCTATCTTCTCCTTTGCATGTATTTCGTCCGTGTTCTCTATTTTTGTGTATTCCTGTAGCATACGGTCGTAAAGTTCCGAACGGCGCAGCTTTCTCATCATCCTGTCGATTTCCGAGATGTATGACGGTATCAGTCCGCTTTTTTTAATGAAGAAGTAATCGTTGAAAAAACGGTTCAGAAGTTCATCCTTCATCAGAAACTGTCCGAAACTGTTAGCGTCTGCCATCTTCATGACTGCCCGCATGATCTCTCGGATGCTGTCTTTCAAAATCAAAAGTTCATTTTTTAAATCGCACTCGTTTTCCACCAGTGGAATAAGGATATTCTGATAGGGGCGTATCGACCGGGCGTTGTCCTTGCTTAAAGAAAATTTCAATATTTCATACATGGAAAAGATATGATTCGTAATAGCACCGTTCACATCCCTGTCAAAGATCTTATGAATAGCGTCAATCAGCTTGCGGCAATGCGCCGATACGGATGCAATGTTGTCACCGCTGCGTCCGATTTCCTGAGGAGTGATCCAGCCGCATGCACGAAAATAGCGCAGGATCGTAGACGCGTTTTCCTGGGGAGTCTTTCCGCCGGCGATCTCCTCTCCGATGTCCTCCGTTTCTATGGAGTATGCGCAATTTTGAAGATACAATATCAGCGTATTTCTGGCATCTGTTTCATAAAGAACGGATATTTCCTTCGACTTTTCTATCAGCTGACTGATACACTCAAAGTAAAGAGCTCTGTTCTTGCAGCAGAAAGGATTGAAAAATTTTTCGTTGATCGTTTCAAAAAAGGACATCTATACTTTCACCTTCTTTAACTCCTACTGAAAGACAGGGCATGTAATCTCATCGATTTTATCATAACATATAACATTAGAAAAATACAGGGACAAACTGCACGCCAAAATCCCTATTTCTTAGTTGTCAAGACATATGTTACACTTTGAGAAATACTCTGCCCTTTTTTCCCGTCAAGCAAATAAAAATCGCCCGGCCGGGCGATTTTTATCTAAGTCTGCTACTTATACTTTTCCATGACATCCCTGTTCAGATCAATTGGCGGTGTCATCTCATCCTCCAGAAGACATTGATATGTCCTTCCGTTCATTCTCTCTTCCCATTCCGCCTTGGCTGACCTTAGAAGTTTCGGATCACAGATTATATCCAGTGCTGACATGGAGAGAGTACCTGCCGCAGCATCCAACGCTTTCTTACCCATAGTGTCACCACTGCAACGCGTCACAGCCCAATTATGCCAACCGCAGTTGTACGGTGCCATGGCAATCCAAGCCGTCGCATATGGTGCGTTCCAGCTGTATTCAGAGGTGTCGCACAGGCCTGTCCATCCGCCATCAAAAGGCAGCAGTTCTGTATAAAGCCCAACTTCCTCCACCCCCATGTTTCTTTGAATTTCCCTGGCTTTGGCTTGCTCCTGCTCAGTAAATGACGGCAGACCGAATTCCAGGAAATTTTCCCGCAAACAAGATGCGAGGGTTTTATTGGGGATTTTATGATGTGTCATGGTAATAATCTCGCGCTGCACCTCAGTTTCAGTAGCAAGCGCCCCTGCCCGGGCGCATTTGGTAACGCGTTCCATTGCTTCTACCATATCCTCCGTCGTTGTGAACCTGCCAATATACCACGCCGTCGTATAGTCCGGTACAACATTGGCAAATTCCGGACCACAGCTCGTAAAAGTGTAGTTAATGGTATTGGCCGCATACGGCGGTGTACCGGGATACAAATGCTCCCGTAGCATTTCCACTGCATGTGCCTGCAACATGGCTGCATCCAAAGCACTCCTTCCATGCCATGGAGCATTGCCGTGAGAAGCCTGCCCTCTGAAATGAAATTTGACGCTGAAATATGACTGACAGGAATCATAATTAATGTAGTTGGCAAAATCGGGATGCCAGTCCAAAAAGGCATCATACCCTTCCAGATAACCGGCTTTTCCCATATACACCTTACCTAGGCAGAGCTCTTCCGCCGGCATACCCAAAACGCGAATGGTTCCCGGAAGGTCAAATTTTTCCATGACAGTTCTGACAGCAATAGCCGCCTTTACGCCTGCCGTTCCCAGCAGATTATGTCCACATCCATGTCCCGGAGCTCCTGGGATCAGAGGCTCTTTCTTTAACGAATCGAGACTTTGAGAAAGGCCTGGCAAGGCATCGTATTCCGCATTTATTCCAATAACAGGCTTGCCTTCGCCATATGATGCGACAAATGCCGTCGGCATTCCTGCAACGCCTTTTTCCACCTCAAATCCATTTTCCTCCAACAGTCGGATCAAAGCCGCTGAAGATTTGTATTCTTGCATGGAAAGCTCCGGGTTCTCCCAAAGCTTATCAGCCACATCATAATATGTCTGCGTATTCCCCCTGTTCCAATCCATGATAAATGTTTTAGCTGTTTTATATCTGTTTTCCATGTCGTTAGCCTTTCTATATTCTACAGCAATTTTTCAAATCCATCCGTTGAGTATTCCTTTCCTTCCCGCTTCAGCTCCAGAGCATTCTTGAGCAGATCAAAATTCTTTCTCGTGATAGGATATGAAATGATGCATAATAGAGTCAATATTGAAATTATAGCCGGTCCAAGGGTATTCAAAAACAGGATTCCGTGTTTAACCGATTCCGTATGAACTTCTGCCGTGCCGTCATATCCGACCAGCGAAAGTATCATTCCACTGGTCCCCACCGAAATCGCAGATCCGACTTTCTGAGCAAAGAGAATTACACCTGAAACTGCTCCTTCCTGCCGCTTTCCTGTTTTAAACTCTACAACTTCATTATAATCGTACATCATGGTTGCACCTACTGACCAGAATGCCGCTGCACTAAAAGAATGAAGGAATGTATACAATATCAGCTGGTTAAAGGATGTAATATTATAGAAGTAGTAGAAAACACCCACCAGGATACCGAAAAGAACTGCAGCGCCCATTAGAAATCTCTTATCTGTTTTATCCGAAATAAAATTGCATATTGCGATATCTATGATATAGATAGCGGAATACAACGTCCAGTACAACGCCTGCTGCGATTCATCCAACCCTAGATTTACTGACATCAGATAAACAAAAGCAGAGCTTGCCAGGCCTGCGGAAAAAATAAATGTCACTCTGAACAGGATGATCTTTATGCAAATCTTATCTTTTAACAGCACCCAGTAAGTATGGAGTACCTCCTTAATGCTTCTTTTTTCCTCTTCATTGCGAACATCATCACGCCTATCGACCATTTCTGTTCCCCGTAAGCTTCTCCATGAGATCCATCCGCAAATCAGCGTGCACAGGGCAACAGATAATGCCGCGAGAATCCAGGAGTTACTGTAGCTGATACCTTTCGCTAAAGCTATCTCAATGACTTTCATAGGTCCTGCCGTACAGAGCCAAACCGCAAAATATACAAAATAAGCGGAAATACACTGAAGCGTCACTCTCTCATCATAATCCTGGGTAATCTCCGCACCTAATGAGAAATACGGGATAACATATCCGGTATAAAATGTACGGTACAGCATTGCAACAAGTACATAATAAACACATGATCCTATAGTCCCAAAATCAACTGCCGTAAAATACAGAACGACAAAAAGACACATCGGTGCCAGCGATACGATCATAAATGGCCTTCGCCTCCCGTATTTCGACCTGCTTGTGTCGGAGAGGTGACCGACCACCGGATCTGTCACAGCATCCCATAATATAGCGATTGTACCAATCGCCCCGGCAAAAGCCACAGGAATTCCGGCAATATCTGTAAGGAAAAACAAGGCATATGTGGCTATGAAATTATAAGGCAAAGAGTCGCTCATTTGTCCTATACCATATCCCAGCCTTAATTTCATCGAAAGTTTTTCTCTATTTTGTTTCATATAATTATACCTTCCTTTTTTTAAGACATTCAATACTCTCTGACCGCATGATTTCATATGCGATCCTTTCTTCTTATTCAGAGCTTTTTCCTATGCTCATGATCCCGATCTCTTTCAGCCGTTTTTTCTGATCCGCAAGATTCAGATCCGGATCGGGCAAATCCCTATACAAAGGCGCCTCATCAAGCTTTCCTTCATATGGATTCCTGATGTTAAAATACTTATACTGTCTAAGCAGCTGCTCAGTATAGCAAGTCCCATACCTCCTGGCGTTTTCCACAACGCTCATGTCGAGGGTCACCGTTACAAGACATTCCTTATCTCCGGCTTCGTATATAAGCGAGGCGTCCGGCGCGTAGATATTGCTGCGGCCATATGCGTCCAGGTGGTTATACCTTCCCACCATGTTGACAGACGCGAAATACGCCTGGTTTTCAAAAGCCCTCGTCGGGGAAATGCTTTTGCACACATCGTACAAACCTTCCGGATCAACGGCCGGCCTTAGGATCAGTTCCGCCCCCATCAACGTTACGGCCCTGCTCATTTCCGGGAAACACCAATCGTGACAATTGATAACACCGACCTTTATGTTCTTTTCCGGTATTTCAAAAACAACGAACTTTTCTCCCCGGGTAATGGCCTCCTCATTCGGGTAATAAGGGCACATTTTTCGATAAACATCTATGAGTTCTCCTTTGGGGCCGAAAACAGGGATTGAATTGTAGTATTTCACACTGCCATCCGCCTCCCTTACGCTCTCCGTCATGCTGCCGGGGATCAAATAAACCCCGTGTTTTTCGGCGATCTTTGAAAGCCGCTCTGTTGCTCTTCCCGGAATCGTATCATAATACCCCTCCTTCTCCCACAGAGAACCGACCCCCAGCTCTACGCCGCAGATCAATTCCGGCTTCATCGTCCGGCTCATCAGATCGTCAACATTTTTTTCGATCCGGTCCAGATTCCGCCCGATATCCGGATCTCCTGCACTCTGAATGATTCCAAGATTCAGAAATTTGCTCATATTCAACCTCCATAAGCCATCTCAGAAATAACGATTCGTCGCGACACAAAATATATAGCAAGTTTCGTGCCAACTCGAAAGCACGTATTTTTCAGAGATATTTGCACATTAAAAAATTACATGTGTAAACAAATTTCACATGTAATTTTTTGTAATTTGTGTTTGATGGTTTATTTTTCAATAATTTTTTAATGTGTGAAAAAAATTAACACTGTTCAATATCTTCACACTTCAAACCATGTTTGCTGATTTTGTGATGAAGCGCAGTTCTGGAAATCCCTAAAACTTTTGCCGCCTTCGTCTTGTTGTTATCACATAAACGCAGAGCTTTAACGATATTTTCTTTTTCAGTAAACTGCATAATTTCGTCCAACGTCGAGAGGCCTACATCATTATTCAAAGCCTTATTTTTCTGTATCTCATAAAAGATATCTCGAAAATCGCTGATATCAAGTTGACTTTCATCACACATATTAACCCCACGTTCAATAACGTTAAAAAGCTCCCGGACATTTCCAGGCCAATCATACTGTTGTAACAGCTTCAGTGCCTTGCCCGATATTCCTTTTACCTTCCTATCCATTACGTTGTTGAGTTCTTTGATCCTATGCTGAACAAGGCATTCGATATCTTCCTTGTGATCCCGCAGCGCCGGTGTTTTGATGTTAATGACGTTGAGTCTGTAATACAGATCTTCCCTGAACTGCTTGTTGAGCACCATAGTTTTCAAATCCTTGTTGGTGGCGGCAATGATACGAACGTCGATAGCCATCTTCCTTCCGCCTATTCTAGTGACCTCATTTTCCTGCAACACACGGAGAAGCTTAGGCTGCATGTTATATGGGATCTGATCCACCTCATCCAGAAAAATCGTTCCATGATTTGCCTGTTCAAACACCCCTGGTTTGCCGCCTTTGGCCGCTCCTGTAAAAGCTCCCTCTTCGTATCCGAACAGTTCCGATTCAAAGAGAGATTCGGGTATTGCAGCACAGTTGATCTCAAAGAAAGGATATAACTGTCTTCCTCCGATGGAATGGATGGCATGAGCAACGATTTCTTTTCCCGTCCCCGTCTCACCGGTAATGAGTACCGTAGAAGATGATTCAACCAGCTTGTAGATATCGTTTTTTAATTTCTGTATCAGATAACTGTCTCCTTTCAGATCCGCCATGCTATACTTTTTCCGATGGATTCTGTTTCGCTGTTCTTCCATTTCCTTACTGGTTTCCGGCAGTTTAAGACTTTCATCCAGCTTCATAGATTCGATTTGTTGTAAAAACTTTGAAATCTCCCAGTTGTTACGAAACAGATCCAGATCTGCTATAGCTACACGTTTTCCTTTATCCATAACAGATAAAATCCGTGTGACGTTAAGCCATCCGCTCATCTTATACGTGACAATCTTCTCGTCAAACGATTCCTCCAGAAGTTTCGTGATTTTCGAGGTGGGATGGATCTCTGAAATATGCTTTCCGATCAGAGTATCCGGCAATTCTTTAGAATTGATCCGCTCGATTACGCTCATGATATCTCTGGAAAAGAACTTGATATATCCATCGTTGTCCACAATGATCAATCCGCCAATGGATTCCAGCGTTTTTCTGCACTCATCCAAATCCATATCAAAATTCTTGATCTTCTCATAACGTTCGTCCATTGTGTATCCTCTTTAAATCAATACCTGAAATTTCAATATTCATATTATACCATAAAAATCGCCTCTTTGTTGTAAAAACGGCGCAATCCTCTGTCCCGTGCCTTTCAGTCGCGCATTTGCAGAAAAACTTCCATACCGCAGAGGACCTCGCGATAGCGTTCAGTAATTTCCTCTTTTCTCTTTATCCTTCTGCCCTCCGTCTCCCATTTCACAGGCTTGTCAGGACAGGATTGTTCAGATAATCGTATACACGTCTCACTTCGCTTATCTTTCTGGTATCCAACATAGACGGGCGGTCTTTATCGAGGTCCGCTATCCGCGCCATATCATCTCGGTCCAGTTCAAAGTCCCAGATTTCCAGATTTTCCTTCATCCTCTCTTTATGAACGGACTTAGGTATCACGATGACTCCCTGCTGTACATTCCAGCGCAGTATCACCTGCGGCACAGTCTTTCCATACTTCTCCGCTATCTCCGACAGCGCCTTCTCCTGAAACATGCCGTTCAGCCCCTCCGCGAAAGGCGCCCAGGCTTCCGGCTGAATTTCCAATTCTTTCATCAGTTCCAGATCCTCCCCACGCTGATAATGAGGATGGCGCTCTATCTGATTTATCTGTGGTCTGATTTCCACGTTCTGGCACAGATCCAGCAGACGGTCAGGCAGAAAATTGCAGACGCCGATGGCGCGTACTCTGCCTTTTCGGTAAAGCTCTTCCAATGCCCGCCATGAACCGTAATAATCGCCAAAGGGCATATGTATCAGATACATATCCAGATACTCAAGCCCCAGCCTTTCCAGGGAACCTTCAAAGGCCTTCATCGTATTATCGTATCCCATCTCCTGGATATATGCTTTCGTCGTGATGAAAAGCTCTTTCCGCGGAAGGCCGCAGTTTCTGATGGCCCGGCCGACGGCTTCTTCGTTCTGATACGAGCTGGCCGTATCTATCAGACGGTATCCCGTATCTATCGCATCCCTGACGACCCTTTCACATTCATCCTCCGGCACCTGAAAGACGCCGAAGCCCTCCATCGGCATAGTCACGCCGTTACATAACTTCACTGTTCCCACCATGATATCCTCCTTTTCTCTGTTGCTTTTACAGACATTTTTCGTTTTTAAGGAAATGTATGCATTTCTCTGCTGAAGGAGTCCCTCAGATACCTGTACAGCCCTTCCGCAAAAGCCCTGTGACCTTCTTCGGTGAAATGTACGCCGTCGTAGGCCAGTGAAACATCCCACTGTCCGGCGTCGGCAAACCGCACCCCGAGACGCTGGCCCAGCATCCTGTAGCACCCGGCCAGTACGGCGGAATCGTCCACCAGCTCATGAACGGGAACCCATTCACCCGGCTTCAGCCGCGGCGGCGCCACCAACAGTATCTTTTCCCGTTCCAGACCCAGCCGCAGCAGAAACAGCTCCATCCTCTTCGACACGGCTTCCGGACGCTGTCCCTGCAGCAAATCGTTGGTTCCCAGCATGACGATGAGCAAATCGACATCGCCGGGCAGCGAGATTGACGAGCCCGGTATCTCCCTTCCGTTCTGACCCCTGTTGACGATTTTCCATCCCGTCTTTTGGGCGAGGATATCGACCCAGCGGTTTTCCTCATCGTAGCGGCCGCCGAGCCATCCTCGCGGGTCGTACCCATATGTATTGGAATCTCCGAAACAAATTACTCTCATTCTATCACCAACTCCGGACAAAAGCCCAGATAATCTCCCGACACCAGCATATACCTGATGCCGTTGCAAACTCCCCTGATACTGTCGCCGAACCGGCTTTCCCCGTGGCAGTGGGAATAGATCACGGCGGAAACACCGTACTCCCGGGCCATCTCCGTGAAAGGCGAGGTCTCTTCCAGGATATTTGTGGGCGGGTAGTGGAGAAACATGATGAACTTCCTGTATCCGGCCTGCCGGGCCATTTCGAAGGATGTTCTCAGCCGCTCCGTTTCCCGTGCCACCAGCTTCTCCGCATGCTGCTCCCGCTCCGCGTCCCAGCCGATGACATTTCCCTGAAGATCCAGATAAAACGGTCCTTCAAAGGTATATCCCTTTGTCCCCACCAGAGCGTAGTCCTCATAGACGGCGAAGTTATTCTGAAGAAAGAACAGCCTTCCGGCAAATTCCTGATTGAGACGCTCCGTCTTGCTCACATCCCAGAACATGTCATGGTTCCCCCGGAGCAGTATCTTCCGGCCGGGCAGCGATTCGATGAAGGCCAGGTCTTCCCGGCTTTCATCCAGCTTCCTCCCCCAGGAATGGTCTCCGGTGAGGACCAGCGTGTCATCAGGGCCCACTGTCCTATTCACGTATTTTTCGATCTTCTTCTCGTGATTTTTCCACACCTTGCCAAATGCATCCATTGACCTGCCCCGCTGAAATCCCAGGTGCAGGTCTCCCAGCGCATACAACGCCACGTCGAATCATCTCCTTTTCACGCATCCTCCGCTGCCGTGAGCCTTATTCCTCAGCAGTTTCCCGCGTACACGTACTTCAAATACTTCTCCGCCACCGCCTTCAATCCGTATATCTTCCCCACATCTGTCGCCTTTCTGTCCCTCATCTCGTATCGCGGAAAGAATCTTGTGATGTGGAGAGGTATCTCCTCATCTATAGATGCGATCCAGCGCGCCTCTTCCTCCATCTCCTGCTGTGAATCGTTCTCTCCGGGGACTATCAGCGTAGTCAGCTCCACGTGACAGCCTGCCGCCGCTCCCTTGATAAAAGACTTCACCGTATCAAGCCTGCCGCCCAGCTTTTCATACCATTCCTCAGTAAATCCTTTCAAATCGATGTTCATGGCGTCCATATGAGGAAGCAGCTCATCCAGCACCCATAGCTCCGCAAAACCATTGGTCACCATCACGCTCTTCATACCATATCCATGCACCAGTCGTGCAACATCGCGAACGAACTCGTATCCCACCAGCGGCTCGTTGTAGGTAAAGGCCACGCCTATATTACCGTTGCTCTCATACCTTTTTGCCAACTCGGCCAGCTCCCGGGCAGATATCTCACTGCAACCCACCTGTCCCGCTCCCGCCATGGAAATCTCGTGATTCTGGCAGAAGGAACAGGACAGGTTGCAGCCGAAGCTCCCTGTGGACAGCACCATGCTCCCGGGAAAAAATCGGGACAGCGGCTTTTTTTCCATGGGATCGAGAGCCAGCGATGTGATCATACCGTAATTGGCGCAGATTATCCGGCCGTCCTCATTCTTTCTGGCTCCGCACCTCCCGTATTGACCTTCTTTCAGAAGGCAGTGATGGGGGCAGACAGGGCATACTTCGTAACCCCTCCCTCGCCTGCCGGATCGGTCGCCGACTGAACAACCGCTTTCCTTTACGTCAGCAGCGCCATATTTCCCTTCCATCAGAAATGCCTCACCACCTCAAATCGCTCCAGCCTAACATCTGTCGCTTCTTCATCTATTCCGGCTTTCATCTTCGCGATAAAGATCTGCTGCTCCACGGTATCGACCCCTTCCAGGTCAGGCAGCAGCAGGCCCCGCCGGTGATCCTGGGTAACGATGACTCCATAACGTTTCACATCCAGCTGCTCCGGCGATGATATTTCCTCAGGTTCTCCAAGCACATCCACGCTGTATACAAGTTTTCCCAGCTCTCCTGCCTTCACTTCTGGGAATCTCGGATCCCTGGCCGCTGCGCTTACAGCATTTTCTATTATTTCCTCCGCCAGTGAAGGGCGCACCGGAGCGATAGTGCCGATACAACCCCTGAGTCTTCCTTCTTCCTTGAGAGATACGAAGGCTCCCGCCCTCCTTTCATACATCTCGTCGGGCAGTCCCGTCGGAATATCCATCTTCCTGCCCGTCTTCACATACGTTTCTACCGAGCGGCGGGCGAGAGCCACATATGCGTCCTCTTCTTCGCGTGATTTCTCAGCGTCCCGCATCATCCTTTCCTCATACTGACTGAGGAAATCACGATCTACCCCTTCGCCCATGACTTCATAAGTGCAGACGCCGTACCCGACGCCAAATGTCCCTTCATATGAAAGCGGCTCCGCCTTTACCTCCAGACAGTCAAGTGCTCCCGCCATGATGACGAAGGATCTGTGACCGCACTCAGCAGCCTTTTCACAGAAACCTTCCGCAAACTCCAACAGCTTCCCAAAATCCCCGCGGCCCATAACGTCCATGATACGTCTGTCATATTCCGGGCCTTCTTTCCGGAACCCGTAAGGGCCGTCTTCTTTCAACCTATGGGACAGATCCCCACTTCCAATGACTGCGATGCGGCGGCCGCACGAATCTGCGGCTTTCCGGATGCACTGTCCCAGTTCATAGTGAGTGGAAAAGGCCAGCCCCGACAGCCCTATCCTGACCACACGATAATCGGTATAATACTTGTTCAGGAACCAGAGAGGTATCATTGTCCCATGATCCAGTCTCCTTTCCCGTTCACCCAAGGTCCCTGCCGGTATCCCGCATCTGCCGGCTTCCTGCGCCAGCGCTTCTACAAGCTCCGTGTCATACCTCACATCCAGCTTCACCTGAGGTGCGCCGAACTGCCCGAAAGCACCCGATGCTCCCGCTCCCGGCGATATGTGGAAATAGTCGGCATACATCACCGTATGGGGCGACAGCACGACTACCGTCTCCGGCTCCCACGACTTAAGCTTTTCAGCTGCCTTATGGTAAGCGTCGATAGTAGCCTGTATCGCCAATTCCTGTCCACGCCCCACCTCAGGTATTATCAGCGGCGGATGAGGTACCATTATCGCTCCCGTTACATACATCTCTCTCCCTCCTTTAATGTGTGCGCTGGCCTGCCTTCGCTTACCTGCCTTCGCTTGCCTGCGCCTTATATGAATCTGCCGGTCCTGCTGTCCGGTGCCTTCCTTATGTCCTCCGGCCTTCCAACAGCAACGATACGGCCTCCCTCTTCGCCTCCGTCCGGCCCCATATCGACGATATAATCGGCGCTGCGGATCACATCCAGGTCATGTTCTATCACGATGACCGTGGCGCCGCTGTCTATCAGCGATTGAAACACATTCATCAACGCTTCCACGTCAAGAGGATGAAGCCCTATGGTAGGCTCATCGAAAACGAATACGGATCCGCCCTGCCCTTTTCCCATCTCACTGGCCAGCTTCAGCCGCTGAGCTTCACCACCGGAAAGGCCCGGGGTCTCTTCTCCCAAAGTCAGATACCCCAAGCCCAGATCACAGAGCACCTGGAGGCGCTGCTTCACTTTTCTGGATCCGCTGCACACATCCAACGCCGTCTTCACATCCATGGACATCAGCTCCGGCAGCGAATAGTATTCACCATTTTCCATCCGACACCTGATGCTTCCGGCATCCTTTCCATACCGGCTTCCACGGCATTCCGGGCACGTGATGCTGACGTCCGGCAGGAACTGGACGTCCAGACTTATCTGCCCCGTGCCGTCGCAGACAGGGCAACGCAGTTTCCCCGTATTATATGAAAAATCACCTGCTTTATATCCCGCCTTCTTTGCGCCCTCCGTCTTAGCGAATATCTTTCGCAGCTCATCGTGTACATTAGCGTAAGTAGCTACCGTGGAACGAACGTTGATGCCGATAGGTACGGCATCGATAAGCTTTATTTGTGTAATGCCTTCAGCATCGACCTTCTTCACATGCTCCGGCAGCTTCCTTCCATCAATGACCGATTCCAGCCCCGGGACAAGACTTTCCAGTATCAGCGTTGTTTTCCCGGAACCTGACACACCTGTCACCACCGACAGCTTTCCCTTTGGGAAATCCACTTCCAATGGCTTGACGGTATGTATTGTGTCGATCGAAAGATGGATGCGCCCCTGGCTGAAAAGGTCTTCCCTCATCGAATCGCAGCGGTACGTTCTTTTCACATGGCGTGCTCCCGACAAAAACGGACCTATTTTAGAAGCACTGCTTTTTCCCAGTTCCTCCGGCCTGCCCTCGGCTATCACGCGACCTCCCTCGGCGCCTGAGTCCGGTCCCATTTCGACTATCCAGTCAGCCTTCGACAGTATCTGGATATCGTGATCCACCAGTATTACCGAATTCCCATCATCTATCAGGTCGTTCATCACTTCCGCAAGTCCTGTCATATTGAAAGGATGAAGACCGATGGAAGGCTCATCCAACACATACAGCACTCCCGTAGTCCTGTTGCGGACGGCTCTCGCCAACTGCATCCGCTGTCGTTCTCCTGTCGAAAGGCTTGAGGCGGCTCTGTCCAGGGTCAGATACCCCAGCCCCAGATCCAGCAGCCGCCTCGCCGTATCATGGAAAGACTCGCATATGCTCCCGGCCATGGATCTCATTTCCTCCGGCAGGGAATCCGGTACTCCCTCTACCCACCTCGACACATCTCTCAGCGTCATGGCGCAGACCTGATCCAGGGAAAGGCCACGCAGCTTCGGCGCCCTGGCTTTTTCCGAAAGGCGCGTACCATGACACTGAGGGCAGATATCCCTCTTGAGGAATTTTTCCACTCGCCTTATGCCTTTCTCGTCTTTGACCCTGGCCAATGCGTTCTCCACCGTGTAAACGGCGTTGTAATATGTAAAATCCAGCTCTCCCGCCTGCTGAGAATTCTTCGCTCTGTAAAAGATATGCTTCTTTTCCGCAGGCCCGTGATAAACGATATCCTTCTCCCTGTCGCTCAGTTCCCTGAATGGGATATCTGTGCGAACACCCATCTCCCGGCAAACGTCTGTCATCAAAGACCACATGAGAGAATTCCACGGCGCTACGGCTCCCTCGTCTATAGTCAGCGTTTCGTCGGGCACCAGTGTCTTCTCATCCACAGCCCATACCACGCCGGTCCCTTCGCACTCAGGACACGCTCCCTGACTGTTGAACGCCAGTTCCTCCGCCGACGGCCCGAAAAAATTTTCCCCACATATGGGACATGTCAGTTCCCGCTCTGCTGCCACATCCAAAGTCGGCTCTATATAATGTCCATTGGGACACCTGTGACTTGCCAATCTGGAAAACATCAGTCTGAGACTATTGAGCAATTCTGTCCCGGTGCCGAATGTGCTTCGTATACCCGGCACTGCCGGTCTCTGATGAAGCGCCAGCGCCGCCGGGATGTACATCACCTCATCCACCTGCGCTCTGGATGCCTGGGTCATCCGCCTCCTGGTATATGTAGACAGAGATTCCAGGTATCTTCTGGAACCTTCCGCATAGAGTACTCCCAGTGCCAACGATGATTTTCCCGAACCTGAAACACCGGCGATGCCCACTATCCTGTTGAGGGGAATATCGACATCCACGTTTTTCAGATTGTGGACCCTTGCCCCGCGCACTTCTATCTTGCGGTCTGTCCTGCTCTTCATCTAAAGATTCCCCTTCAAACCTATCTCTTCAGCTTTTTCTCTCATTCCGGCGATGGTCTCGCGGATCACATCGTCCAGCTCCATCCCCAGCATCTCGCAGCCCTTGCGTATTATGTCCCTGTCCACTCCCGCAGCGAAATGCTTGTCCTTGAATTTCTTTTTCACGGACTTCACCTCTATATCCAGCACGCTCTTTGACGGCCTCATCAGACATGCGGCGTGTATCAGCCCCGTCAGCTCGTCGATGGTATACAGCACCTTTTCCATCAGACTTTCCGGCTCGGTATCAGTACAAATTCCGTACCCGTGACACTTCATGGCCCTGATGTAGATCGGATCTATCCCCCTTTGAGTCATTATCTCCTCAGCTTTGATACAGTGCTCCTCAGGATATTTCTCATAATCCAGATCGTGAAGCAGACCTGTCACTCCCCAGACCTCCTCGTCCTCACCGTTTATCCGCGCGAAATGCTCCATCACCGCTTCCACCGTCAACGCGTGATTCAGCAACGACGGCGACTCATTATATTCCGTCAGAAGCGCCCAGGCTTCCTCCCTCGATAATTTCTTTTCCATATCAGTTACCTCCTTTTATTGATATTATCACATTGTCCACCGCCGGTAAAGGGTGCGGCGGCGAGACAAGGGTGGCAGTAGCATTGACGGCGAAGGGCCGCTGGCGTACATCGGCAGCACATCCAGCGGATGTCAGCAGCATATTGTCACGTCCTGACATACGCCTCCAGACTGCCCATGACCGGGCCGCCTGCATTATATGAAGTCTATATACCTTCCATGGGTATCGTTCGTTACTGCCATGCCGAAAATGCCGCTTTTTGATGGAAAGTTATACTCTTTCGTTGCAAAATCTGTTTTTCAAGTATAACTCGCCTCCGCTAATATCCTCCAAATATTGGAAACACTGACATTTTTACTGCTGTTTTCTGCCTCTGCCGCAGCTTTCAACATCAAAATACCCCCTATATTCAAGGCCATTTCCCCGTCTTCGACACATCTGTTATACTTTTTTTCTGCATTTTCGCAAAAAAAGTATAATCCGAGTCAAAAAAGGACTCTGCCTTCGACAAAATGGAAAGTTTACTTGACATCACACTGCTCAGCTGCTACCATATCCATATGGAAAGGTTGCTTTCCATCGAGAGCAGCCGCAACACACATCAGGCAGGTTTCACAATGAAGAATCGTTTGGAAGAACTGAGAAAAGCCCGGGGAATCAATCAGGAGGAGCTGGCTTCCGCGCTGGAGGTCTCCCGCCAGACCATCGGCTCCCTGGAAAACGGGAGGTACAATCCCTCCATACTGCTGGCATTCAGGATAGCCAGATATTTCGATATGGCCATAGAAGACATCTTTATCTACGAGGAGGACGACCATGAAACGAAGAAGTAAAAATATGATATGGTACCTTGGATATGCCGCTTCGCTGGCGTTGATACTCATTATTATTCTGACCGACCTGCCAGGGAAAGCGGACATGGCTCTGGCCGTCCTTATGGCTGTCATCTTCTCCGTTTCCCATATGAATATCTTCCACAACAAAATGCTCTCCAGGGACGACGACTACAGGGTCAGCGTCATGGATGAGCGCAACATAGCCATCAGAGAAAAGGCGGGCAATATTGCCAATATGGCGACTATGACACTGCTGGGCCTGGCCACCGTCATATTCATCGCCTTCGACTACATATTTTCCGCCATCGTCACAGGCGTAATCGTGGCTGTCCAGCCTGTCATCCTCATCATCATAAGCAACGCACTGGAAAAGAAGATGTAGCAAGGAGGTAGTTCCGATGAAAAGCAATGATAAATCCCTCCCTCTGCCTGTGCTCCCGAAATCCATGACGGAGGAGCTCCACATCACCGATTTGCCCGAGGGCTGCAGCAACACAGAGGTGCAGGCTGTCCGGAAAGGGCCGCCTGCAAAAATCCGGCCCGTCGGAAAATATCCGACGGGCCGGATTCGTTTATCAGGAAGACTTTTTCAGTCTCATTCCGCCGGAGCAGTCTCCGGCACTCCTATTATTTCATCGGTGATAAGCTTCTCTATTTCTTCCTGGCTGTATCCTGCTTCTTCCAGGACATCGCGGCTGTTTTCTCCCAGCAGAGGCGACGGCTTTTTCACATATCCAGGAGTCCCGCTGAACTTTACCGGTATGCCAAACGCTTTAAACCGTCCCACATTTGGGTCTTCGATCTCTATTATCATATCTCTGGCCAGCATCTGAGGATGAGTCATGGCATCCACCGGGTCTACGATAGGCGTCGCCGGAATGTTGTACATGGCAAACCTCTTCATGAGCCATGCACACTCCTTGTCCTTGAAGCAGTCCCTCATCAATGCCGTGAAACTCTCGAAGTTCTCACATCTCAAATCGTTGGTCGCGTATCTCGGGTCCTTTTCCAGCTCCGGCATCTCGATCGCTTCGCAAAAATCAGGCCACATAGATTCATCATTTATTCCCACCGCGATGAAGTCGTCCGCGCAGTAATATGTATCGTACGGTACGATCTCTCTCGGCTTTGCGTTGCCTGTCCTGCTGATCTCTTTTCCTGTCAGCGCATAAGCCAGCACAGCATCCTCTATTGTAGCGAACATCGTATCCAGCATAGCCACATCTATTCTCCTGCCTTTACCGGTACGCTTTTTATCATAACATGCCAACACTATCGCCAAGGCCATCGTCAGCCCCGTATAGCTGTCCGCCACAGACGCGCCCGAGCGAAGCGGCGGATATTCCGGAAAACCCGTCATCTCCATGAAACCGCTCATACACTCTATGACATTATCGTAAGCTGTATTGGTTTTGAGAGGACCTGTCTGTCCGAATCCCGTTATGGAGGCAAAGATTATATCGGGATTGACTTTCTTCATTTCCTCATACCCCAGCCCCAGCTTATCCAATGTGCCGAACTTGAAGTTTTCCAGAACCACATCTACCTTCCCATAAAGGCGCTTTATCACTTCTTTTCCTTCAGGCTCGCTCATATCGACAGCTATGCCTTCTTTGTTACGGTTGTATACCGCGAAATAGCCGCTGTTTCCGTTAGCCGCATATGGATTCCAGAATCTGGACTGGTCGCCCGTCTCTATTCGTTCTACCTTTATGACCCTGGCGCCGTAATCGGCCAGATTCATCGCGCAGTAAGGTCCGCTGTAAGCCTGTGTGAAATCCAATACTGTTATTCCCTCCAATGGCCTCATTTGCCGTCACCTCCTCCGCACATTATAATTCCTTCTTCAGCCATAGCCGCTATTTCTCCGCTATCATAACCGACAGCACGCAGCAGCTCTTCCGTATCTTCTCCGAGGAGAGGCGCTGATCCCGCCGGCACATCATCTGCCCCTGATATCTTTATAGGAAATCCTGGCATTTTAACAGTTCCGAGTGCTTTATCTTCCACCTCTACCACCATGTTCCTGGCACTGAGCTGTTCGCTGTCGAAAGCTTCCGGCACCGTGTAGCCCGGACCGCTTGGGATGTTATAGGGCCTCAGCAGCGCTTCTATCTCCCACTTGGTCATATCCTTGAACTTATCGGCAATGATCTTCCTCAGGCTTGTATCGTAATTCTCGCCTCTCGATTCGTTGGTGGCGTATCTCGGATCGTCCAACAGTTCTTCCATATCCATGGCCTCGCAGAATTTCTTCCATTGGCCGTTGGTGGACACCGCTGTAGATACGATGCCGTCCTTAACTTCGAATGTATCGTAGGGAGCAATGCTCCTGGAGCGGTTGCCTTCCCGTTCGAATCGTTTTCCTGACATTGCCGCCTCTACAACACTATCTTCGAGCGCGGTGAACATGCAATCGGCAGAAGATATATCTATTTTCTGGCCTTCTCCTGTCGTCTCTCTGGCCATCAGCGCACTTATTATGGCAAAAGCCAGGAAAACTCCTCCGAACTGGTCGGCCATCCGTGAGCCATGGGCTGTCGGCTTATCCTCGGGATAGCCTGTTATCTGCATCAGCCCACACAGAGCTTCCGCAGTAAGATCATTGCCGGCAGTATTGTTCATAGGACCCGTCTTGCCGAACCCCGTCTGAGACGCGTATATTATCCGTGGGTTTCTCTCCTTCATTCTGTCGTAATCGAGGTCACAGCGTTCCAGCTCCCCGGCAGGGAATGAATCGCAGACCACATCCGCTGTTTCGATGAGCCTTGCTATTATTTCCTGACCCTTCTGCGAATGTCTGTCGGCGCATACGCTGCGCTTCCCCCTGTTCATATATGCATGGTAAGCGCTTCCCTTCTCGTTCTTTGGAAAGCTGCTTCTCATCACGTCGCCTCCGGTCTTGTGATCTTCTATCTTTATGATTTCCGCTCCGAAATCGGCCAGGAGCATCGTCCCGTAGCTGCCCGTATGGCCCTGGGTAAAATCGATGACCCTGATCCCGTCTAATATTCTGGACATTTCTCCCTCCGCATTCTTTCGATTTGCTTATCTACCCGGTCTGCTTATTTGCCCGGATCGTTTATTACGAACGTAACGTCTCCCTTTACTGTCAGTACAGGTTCATCGAATACCTCGGAGCGATCCGTCTCCTGATTGTATTCCGATGTCTTATACATCTCGTATCCATAGACTCTCGATCTGTTTCCCTGCTTGATGAGCCATACCACGATTTCTACCGCATCCAGCATGTGGACCGGTCTGAGGATGTTGCCTTCCGTATGTACGAAGAGGCCGCCGTCTCCCTTGTCTCTGATATTGCTCAACTCAGTACAGCAGTCGATGCACTTTTCCATCAGCTTGCATCCTGAGATCATCTCTCCCGGATAGTGCATATCTTCCCCATGGATGGAAAGCCTGAACTTCAGTTCTGTAACGTCGCTCCCTTTCTTCACTTCACTGAGACTGCTTCTCTTTTCAGCTTCGATTTTAGCCATTGTTTTTCCTCCTTGTCTGATAAATATTCATGTCTTAAATGATGTGAGCCGCACGCTCTGTAAGTACGCGGCCCATTCCGTTTTTAACCTGTTTGGGATCTAAAACGCGAAACCGCATATTAAGAATCCGATAGTCGTCAATCCCGCCGCTACCGCTGCAAACGGTATCTGCGTGAGCGCATGCTCCATATTTTCTATACCGCAGCACTGCGAAGTGAGCACTGTAGCGTCAGAATAGAAGCAGGCATGGCTTCCGAATGTTCCACCCGATACGATGGCACCAAACGCTATGAGAGGATTCGCTCCTCCTGCCAGCGCCAGCGGGATGAGGATAGGTATCGTAAGCGCCGGGATTCCCCAGTTGCTTCCTGTGATGAAGGACAGTCCCGCTACAACCAGGAAGGTGATAGCCGGGAACAGACTTGCGTTCATAAACGGCAGTACCGCGTCGATGACAAAGTCAGCCAGACCTATTCCGTCCATCGATACCTGTACAGTGAGTGCTCCCATGGTGATGAACATCATCGGTACCATAGAGGCAAACCCTGATGCGAAACCTTCACAGAATTCGCTGAATGAAAGCGCCTTGGTAGGCAGGTACATGATAAGCATCACGATGATACCGAATGCCAGACCTGTAAGCAGGTCTCCCGTGTAGATACAGAGGAAGATGACCACTGCCAGTGGTACGAGGAAGAACCAGATGTTGCCCTTCTTACCATCGTCATCCATCTTCTCGGATTCCATCAGCTTATCGAATTCCGTTATACCTTTGTTGTATTTGTCGCTCTGCTCAGAGTAAACTCTTCCGGTAGTGGCGACTCTCTCATACGCCTTCTTCATCGGTCCGAACATCGGTATTATTCTGAAGATAACCAGAGGAACGACGATAACTGCGACCCAACCGTAGAGTATAAACGGCAATGACTGGATATATATGTCCATACCGCTTCCGTAGCTTACCATGCCTGCTTCCTCACCTACTACTCCGGCGTAGAATACAGCCCATGTCGACAGCGGTATCAACACACATACAGGAGCTCCCGTGGAGTCTATGACGTAAGCCAGCATTTCTCTTGGAGACTTATATTTGTCACATGTCTCTCTCAGAGACGCCGAAATGGTCAAAATGTTGAGATAATCATCCATGAATACGATGATCCCCAGTATCCATCCTAATATCAATGTGGATTTTTCGGATTTGGCGAACTTTCTGATGAACTTACCAAATCCAAGCGCTCCCTTCGAACGCTGCAGCAGGAAGGTAAATCCACCCAGCAGACCGAATACCAGTATCATCCATATGTTTTCGGCGCATGTAGACATAAATCCATCGAGCGTTGCTCCTATTACATTCCACGTGTCCGTCATGAAGAATCCGATAACTGCTCCCAGCAGGAGAGCTTCGAAGGTCCTCTTGGTGACCAGTGCGAAGACTATGATCACCAATGGCGGCAACAATGTCAGTATCCCGAAATTGTCCATATGGTTTTCACTCCTTTCATTCTCTTGATTTTTTTCGTGTACACGCCTATATTAATCGCAACAACCGTGCCAACCTGTTCTATTTTTTAAAATCATTGATTTTTCAACGTTTTATAAATTTTTCGAAAAATATGGTTGCGCCGCGCGGGTAGTTATTCTGCAACTCCACCTCTTTTTTCCACCGTCCCAGTTCTTTATATATGCTCATCACTCCGAAAACTTACCTCTTTTGAAGGCTTTTTTGAGCAAAATAAAGAAGTTGCGTGTCTGCAACCTCGAGAGTTGTGAACATGCAACTTCTTTGTGACCACCCGGTCTTTCCATCAACTATTTAGATATTATATCGTATTTTTTTAATTTTCTCCCTATGGTAGACTTGTCTACATGCAGCTGTCTGGCTACTTCAGCCGCCGTCTGATACTGCTCCAGATACGTCATCAGGATTTCCCGCTCATACTCGTCCATCAGCTGACTGAGGGTGACATTCTCTCCGGCAACCGCTCTTGTCATCCCCTTCTGGGCCGAAAACAGCAGATTCTTCACTTGTCTGGCCGTGATATATTCTCCATCATAGCTGACCACGAGGCGCTCTATCATGTTGCGGAGTTCGCGTATATTCCCATGCCAATAGGCGTGAGTCAGCTCCGTCATCGCTTCAGCCGATATGACCTTGGAGATACCGTACTCCTCGGAAAACTCGTCCACGAAGTGTGCCGCCAACGCCTCTATATCTTCCTTTCGATCTCTTAACGGTGGTATCTCCAAAGGGACTACATTGAGCCTGTAGTAGAGATCCTCTCTGAAATTTCCCTGCTCCACTTCCTCTTTAAGATTCCTGTTGGTAGCTGCGATGATACGCACATTGACCTTTATCGATTCTTTGCCGCCTATCCGCATGAATTCCCGCTCCTGCAGGGCTCTGAGAAATTTGGCCTGCAGCTTCAGCGGTATTTCCGTTATCTCATCGAGGAAGAGTGTCCCCTCGTTAGCTATCTCGAACAATCCCGCCTTTCCTTTAGTATCAGCCCCCGTAAAAGCACCCTTTTCATATCCGAACAGCTCCGACTCCAACAGGTTATCCGGAATAGCAGCGCAGTTTATCTTGACAAAGGGCTTGTCGTCTCTGTTACTCATATTGAATATGTAATTAGCTATCACTTCCTTGCCTACGCCTGACTCCCCCGATATCAGCACCGTCGTATCCAGCTGTGCTATCCTTCTTACCGTATTCAATATCCGCTTCATACTGTTGCTTTTGGCAATGATCTTGGGACGCCTGGCCTCGCTGTTTGCCCTCAGATATTCCAACTCCTTTGCCTGTCTCTCCGAAAGAGTTTTTGTCTCTGACAACAGGTTTTCCAGTATCTTCGTCTCTGTCACATCACGCTCCGTGCATATCACCAGCTCTACATCCCCGTCCCTGATGTATGGCACGGCAGTAACGTACAGGCTCCCGCCATCTGCCAGCTTCTGTATCATGCGGCACTCCTCCCCGCTCTCGATAGCCTTCAATACAGATGACTCGTCCACATATCCGACCTTCTGAAGATATTCCATGTTCTTTCCCAGGATCTCGTCCAGGCTCATCCCACCCCCGGTACGCTCTGATTCCTTGTTGACCATCAACACGTTCCCCTGTCCATCTGTTATAAACACACCCACCTTCAGCGTGTCCATTATATTGAGGAGTTCCCTGTAGTGCTCTTCTATCAGCGTTTTCTCTTTTATCCCCTTCATCAAATACCTCCCGTCGAATCTGCTCCCTTCAAGGCCCCTCCCTTTCCATAGCGTTTCGATCAATTATATGAATCATTTCCTGAAAAAATGCGGAAACTGATCATATTATCATCGGCAGCTGTCCGTTCTTCGCACATTTCGCTATTGCGAAACATTTCGCTATTACGAAATATTATAATTGAAACATTAAATATAATCAAGAATCCCTTTTATTCTTTCAAAAGATCTGGAGGATCTGGAGATATGCAAAAAATCAGACCCGATATGGACATCGGGCACAATATACAGCAACTGAGAAAAAGGGCCCACATGACGCAGGACCAGGTCGTAGCCCACCTGCAGCTCCTTGAAATAGAAATTTCCAAAAGCACATACGCGAAGATAGAGACCAACAGGATGAACATAAAGGTGAGCGAGCTTGTAGCTCTCTGTAAGATTTTCAACGCCGATATCAGTGAATTCTTTGAAGGGCTCATGGATTGAGTCCATTCGACCTTTTCCGTCCACTACAGTATCGTATAATTTCTTTCTGGCGCACATCTGTGATATTTTTCATCAGGCTCCCGCCACAAAAAATATCACGAACACATCTATGATGCATCCGCGATATCCGCTGCTGTCTTCGGAAAAACAGCCTTTACACGAACAGGATTTGTTATCACTTCATCCCGGCCATCTTTTTCAACGATTCCCCTTCAAATCTGTAAGTCGTCCATTCCGACATAGGCTCCGCTCCCAGAGCCAGATAAAAATCTATGCTTGGCTTGTTCCAGTCCAGACACCACCATTCCAGACGGCCGCAGCGCCGCTCGACCGCTATTCTCGCCAGCTCGCGAAGCGTGGCTTTACCGTATCCCCGCCCACGATACTCCGGCATGATATACAGATCTTCCAGATATATCCCTGCACGGCCTAAAAATGTGGAAAAATTATGGAAAAACAGCGCAAATCCCACTTCCTTTCCATCCTCCAACGGAAATATCACTTCAGCGATCTTCTTTTCAAAGAGCCATTCCTCCAGCAGCTCCTCAGTCGCTATCACCTCATCCTCCATCTCCTCGTACTTTGCCAGCTCTCTTATAAAGTTCAAAACAAGCCCTGTATCATGTCTGTCTGCTCTTTTAAATCTTACTTCGTTCATATATCCTCTCTCTTTCCATTCTTCTATCTGATTGTCTATTATACCACATAAAAAGAACTGCTGCGTCAGTGGTCTTTCGCTGACACAGCAGTTCTTTGATATTACAGTCTAATTTATCACAATTCCTGTCACCAGGAAGGCCAGCGTGGCAAGTCCCGCTGACAGCAGACAATACGGCAACTGGCTCAATGCATGATCCATATTCTCTATCTTGCAGACGGCCGATGTGAATACCGTGGCATCCGAGTAGAAGCAGGCATGACTTCCGAAGCATCCACCGCAGGCAATAGCCGCCAGGATTATATATGGATTGCAGCCTATTCCCACGGCAATAGGAACGATGATAGGAATCATCACTGCCGGCACACCCCAGTTGCTTCCCGTCGTAAAGGACAGTATGGCAACGACTACGAATGCTATAGCCGGAAATACGGCAGGGCTCAGTATGGACTCAACCGCGCCGCTGACGTACTCAGGAAGCTCCATTGCAACCAGCGCATCTCTCACCATGAAGGCTCCGATTATTATTATCACCGGAGAAATCATGTTTTTGGTACCTTCCATGCAGCATCTGCAGTAATCGTTGAATTTCATGACCTTGAGAGGTATGTACATCACCGCACATATGGCGATGGCTATCATGGCGCCTTCCATGAACATTCCCAGAATAGCCCAGATTACCAGTATGGCCAGAGGTACGATAAAGAGCAGGCTCTTCCACGGAGCGACCTTTACGACTTCTGTATCATCCTGACCCTCATTGAGGTAGGCGCTGCGATCACTGTACACGTTCCCGCCGCTGTCTACTCTCTCATAAGCAGTCTTCATCATCCCCATCTTGGGCAGCCAGCCTGCCGAGAACAGGAATACTACCAGTATTGCCGCGAAGGAATAGAACATGAACGGTATCACGTGCATGTAATTGGAAATAGCCGAACCGGTAAGATCCAGTGATTTCTCAGCCATGAACAGCCCCGCGAAGAATACGCCCCAGGAGCTGACCGGCACCAGTATGCACACAGGCGCTGCCGTGGAATCCAGGATGTATGCCAACGCCTCTCTCGGTACTCTGTTCTTGTCGGCCGTCTTCTTCATAGCCGCGCCGATAGTCCCGATGTTGGAAACATCTCCGATGAAGAAGCAAAGTCCCAGCACGAATGTGCTCAGCAGCGTCCGTCTTCTGTTGGTAGCAACTTTAAGTATGTACTGAGTAAGTGCGTCCACGCCTCCCGAATGTGTTACCAGCTCTATGAATATGCCGATGAATATGGTCAGCAGGATCACCCACACAGTATCCGCATCCATGATGACAGCATACAGCGCGTCGACAAACGGCGTGAAGAAATCCAACTGATACATTAGAACATATGATAACGCGGCTCCTATTATCAGGGCCGAAAACGTCTTCTTTGTTATGACCGCCCAGACTACTATAAATAACGGCGGTATGAGACATAACCATTCAAATCCACTACTCATACACTCCTCCTTTCTTTACTCTTCCTGCACTCCTATGACCCCTGCTTCCGCCAGTTTCTCTATCTCCTTCCTGGAAAACCCGGCTTCTGTCAGAACTTCCACGGTATTCTCTCCCAGCTTCGGAGACGACTTCTTTATGCGCCCGGGAGTCCTGCTGAACTTCACCGGAATGCCGAAGGTCTTCAGAGGCCCGACATTGGCGTCGTCAAATTCTATCGCCATATCTCGCTCTACAATCTGGGGATGATCCATGGCATCGAGAGGATCCAGCGTTGGCGCCGCAGGAATACCGAATCTGGCGAATGATTCGAATATCTCGTCCTGAGTCTTCTCCGACAGCACTTTCTTCATCAGCTCCGTAAAGCTCTCGAAATTCTCGCATCTCAAATCGTTAGTGGCATACCGGGGATCATCCTCAAGTTCCGGCATGCCGATGGCCTTGCAGAAGTCCGGCCACATGGTCTCGTCGTTTATCCCGGTGGCAAAAAAGCCGTCAGCGCAGGAGTAGGCATCATATGGAACTATCTCCTTCGGCTTGGCGTTGCCCGTTCTGCTTATCTGCTTTCCCGTAAGAGCATAAGCCAGTACGGCGTCTTCGATGGTGGCGAACATGGTGTCAAGCATGGCCACGTCCAGCCTTCTTCCTTTGCCTGTTCGCCGTTTATCGTAGCATGCCAGCACGATGGCCAGAGCCATAGTCAGCCCCGTATAGCTATCGCCTACCGACGCACCGGAGCGAAGCGGCATATCTTCGGGAAACCCGGTCATTTCCATAAATCCGCACATACATTCGATAACATTGTCGTAAGCTGTATTGGTACGAAGTGGTCCCGTCTGACCGAAACCTGTGATTGAAGCAAAAATTATTTCAGGATTGACTTTTTTCATCTCCTCATATCCGACACCCAGTTTATCGAGGGTGCCGTATTTGAAATTTTCAAGTACCACATCCACCTGACTGTAAAGTTTTTTTATCACTTCCTTACCTTCAGGTGCGCTCAAATCGACTGCTATCCCTTCCTTGTTGCGGTTGTAGATGGCAAAATAACCACTGTTTCCATTAGGCGCGTAAGGATGCCAGAATCTGGACTGGTCTCCTCCGTCCACCCGCTCCACCTTGATGACTCTGGCACCGTAATCGGCCAGGTTCATGGCGCAGTATGGTCCGCTGTAGGCCTGCGTGAAATCAAGTACTGTAATCCCTTCAAGTGGTCTCATTTCCTGTCACCTCCTCCACATATCACGATGCCTTTTGCGGCCATCTCTCCGATTTTTTTCTCGTCCAGCCCCAGCGCTGTCAGAAAGTCTTCCGTGTCTTCTCCCAGCAGCGGGGCTGACCCTGCCGGAGTGTCGTCGATTCCCGACATCTTGATAGGCACGCCCGGCATCTTTATCCTGCCGATCTGCTTATCATCTACTTCAACGACCATGTTCCTTACCTTCAGCTGCTCATTATCAAAAGCTTCAGGAACCGTATATCCCGGCCCGCTTGGTATGTTCAGCGGCCGCAGCGTCTCCTCTATCTCCCACTTCGTCATCTTTCCCAGCTTCCCGGCGATTATCTCCCGAAGGCTGGTCAGGTAATTCTCACCGCGTGATTCATTGGTGGCGTATCTGGGGTCCCCCAGCAGCTCCTCCATACCCATGGCTTTGCAGAATTTTTCCCACTGGGCGTTGGTGGATACCGCGGTAGAAACTATGCCGTCCTTCACTTCAAAGGTGTCATAAGGGGCTATGGCTCTGGATTGGTTTCCTTCCCTCTTGAACCGCTTACCCGTCATCATCTCCGCGATGAGGATGTCTTCGAGGGCGGAAAACATGCAGTCGGTAGACGCGATATCTATCTGCTGCCCCTCTCCCGAGATGTCCCTTTCCATCAGCGCCGCCACTATGGCGAAGGCCAGGAACACACCTCCGAACTGGTCGGCCATTCTGGATCCGTGGGCTGTAGGGACTTGTTCAGGAAATCCCGTTATCTGCATCAGTCCGCACAGCGCCTCTGCCGTGATGTCGTTGCCAGCCGTGTTGCTGAAAGGCCCCGTCTTTCCAAATCCCGTATGGGACGCATATATGATACCGGGGTTCACCGCCTTTGCCTTTTCATAGCCCAGGCCCCACGTTTCCATTTCGCCGGCCACGAAGGATTCGCACACCACGTCGGCCGTTTTTATGAGTTCCATTATCAGCTGCTGCCCGGCTTCCGAGGTTCTGTCTATGCAAACGCTCTTCTTTCCCCTGTTCATATAGGCGTGATACGCGCTTCCCTTCTTGTTCTTGGGGAAGCTGTTCCGCAAGACGTCTCCTCCCGTCCGAGGATCCTCTATCTTTATCACCTCGGCGCCGAAATCAGCCAGCAGCATTGTTCCGTAGCTGCCCATGTGACCCTGAGTGAAGTCTACTATCCTTATCCCATCCAATATCCTCGCCATTTTTTCCTCCTATCCTGTCGTCCCGGATAGACACCTCCCTTTCCGGGATGTCCGCAATCCCGCATACAGTGTTTTCGGCCTTCGCTATGCTTCTGTCACCACGAATGTAACCTGTCCTTTGACGGTCAGGATAGGCTCATCGAACACCTCAGAACGAAGAGTCTTTTGATTGTACTCAGATGTCTTATACATCTCGTATCCATAAACTCTGGATCTGTTTCCCTGCTTTATCAGCCAGCAAATGATCTCCACTGCGTCCAGCATATGTACCGGATGAAGGATATTGCCCTCGGTGTTTACAAACAGACCGCCATCTCCTTTATCTCTGATATTGCTCAGCTCGGTACAGCAATCGATACACTTTTCCATCAGCTTGCAGCCGGAAATCATCTCCCCGGGGTAATGCATATCCTCGCCATTGATGGAAAGCTTGAATTTCAGCTCAGTAACATCGCTGCCCTTTCTCACCTCACAAAGTCTGTCTCTCATTTCCGCTTGAATTTTAGCCATTTTCAATCCTCCTTTACAGAAATACTATTGGTCTTGGGAAAAATTATTACTGCCATTTTAAAGAGCAAACGCCATGCCAACGCGAAAACGTTGAAATTTCAACACTCAAAAAAGAGAGCCTGTTGCGTCATTACAACAAGCCCTCTTTCGAACGCCGCGGTTATGAGAATTTTCAGTATTTTCAGCTTTTATTATCGTGCGATTGCATAGCTACAACCGTTTTGCGATATTACAACAGCTTTCAGATTTTGATGCCATATTTCTTCATCTTTCGCGATATCGTAGATTTATCCACGTGAAGCACCCTGGCAGCCGCTGTTACCGTACCGCATTCTTTCAGTACGTCCTGGATAATCTGCTTCTCATATCTTCCTACCATGTCGTCAAGATACAGCTCTTCTTCCGCCGCCATATACCCCCCCCTATTTCAAAAGCGGAGCTCATGCTTCCCTTCAGGCAAAATTCCACCTGTATCCGCGATATGTCGTTCCCCGCTCCGCTCACCACCAGCCGCTCGACGACGTTACGCAGTTCTCTCACATTTCCGGGCCATTGATAACGCTCCATTATCCCCATCGCTTCCGGACCTATGGTTTTTTTCATATTGTACTGTTTGTTGAAGATATCGAGAAAATGCTTAGTGAGCAGTTCGATGTCCTCCTTTCTTTCCCTGAGGGGTGGAAGAGCGATCGGCACCACGAACAGTCTGTAATAGAGATCTTTCCTGAAGGTTCCCTTTGCCACCTCTGCCTTCAAATCTCTGTTGGTAGCCGCTATTATTCTTATGTCTACAGAAATGCTCTTTTCCCCACCGACGCGCCGTACCTCCTTGTCCTGAAGCACTCTCAACAGCTTTGACTGTATCGGTATGGAAAGCTCTCCCACCTCATCAAGAAAAAGCGTACCTCCATCCGCCAGCTCGAAGAGACCTATCTTACCATTGCCACTGGCTCCTGTGAATGCACCCTGTTCATATCCGAAAAACTCCGATTCCATCAGCGTCTCCGGTATAGCCGCGCAGTTGACCTTCACAAAAGGTGCTTCACGACGGCGACTGCTCTTATGTATGATATCGGCGATGACTTCTTTTCCTGTTCCCGACTCTCCCGTTATCATAACCGCAGCATCTATCTTCCCTATGTCCTCAGCCATTTCTCTGATGTGAAGCATATTGATATTCCTGGTCACCATCCTGCCACAGAGCTCATCCTTGCGGCTCTGAAATTTCAAAAGCTCCTTCTGAAGTTCCTTCTTCATCTCCACCTGTTCGTTGAGCAGCGACTTCAGTCTTTCCACCTCGCTGATATTCCTCTCGACCGACACTATGATGTCTGTCTCTCCCTGACAGAACATTGGGATACTGGTAGTCATACAGTGTCCCCCTGTCCCGAGCTCCTCAACGATACATTCCTCCTTACGGCTGGCCATAACCTTGAGAGTCGCTGACTCCGTTATGTATCCAACCTTCAGCAGCTCATCCATGGTTCGCCCAATCACCTCATCCCTCGTCAAACCGCCGGTCTTCACAGACTCATTGTTTACGATGAGGACCTTTCCCTCACCGTCGGTTATCCAGATACCTGTCCGCATATTATCTATTATTTCCTGGAGGATATCATAATTTTGCCTGATAAACGCACTATATCTCATCTCTCTCACCTTTTAACGTTTCTTTTGCTCATGAAAATAGATTGAATTTTTCCACTACTTTACACTACAGCGAATGCAGATGTCAAGACGCAAGGCTGTCAAGATCCAAAGGAAACAGAAAGGCAAAAATCAAAGCACCCATCCGCAGCGCATCCCTAAAAAGGCTGAAAACGCTGCTATTTGCCGGATTCTTCTATACAAAGTGAAATCCGGCAGTTGCAACACAGCTGCTTGCCGAATCTTTTCGTACCGACTAAAATCCGGCAGTCCTGACGCCTGCGATTGCCGGATTTTCATTCCGGCATAAAAAATCGGCAGTATCGCCCGCACATGAGCGTTACTGCCGAAGTTTCTGATATGAACTGACTGTAAATGCTGCCGGATTTCTCGCTCCACAGGGAAATCCGGCACAGGTTTGTGTTCGAGCTGCCGGATTTTATGGAAATAACGATAATTCGGCAAGTTGTCGTGTTCGGCATGCCGGATTATCAGAACTTTCCCGGAATCCGGCAAGAACTGACGGTTCCAATGTGTTGCTGTTATTGATAAAACTTCGCCCCCTCCTTTTTCCTGTGCCGACATCCGCCTCATCGCCGTTCCGCTCTGAAGATCACCATGTTATCGTCGGTAAACTCCGCATACACGTCAGTCCTTTTCAATCGAAGATATTCTTCCACTTCCTCCGCGATTATGAAGAACTCCGTCGGATCTGCACCTTTCAGTGAGGAGTCCTGATAACACCTGTCCGCAATGAGAACGGTGCCTCCATCACGGCAAAGCCCCAGGATATTGTCTATAGCCTTGAACTGATCCGGATATTCTATGTGGTGCAACATGAACGCTGATACGACTACGTCGCTTTTCCGATAAAGCTTCATGTCCGGAGAAAGGATATCGTCCATAGCCACCTTCACCCACGGAAACTTTTTCTTGCTTTCCAGAAGCATATGAAGGCTCTTGTCAATGGCCAGCACATCCGTGCCTTCGCCGCTTTCCTCCCACAGATTGCATGTGCCGCACCCTACATCAGTAAAGGTTTTATCGTCCATGGTCTTTATCATATCCTGCAGTTTTCTTATCGTCCGCTGATAAGGGATATCTTCTTTCATATATCGATTTATAAAATCCGATGCCATTTCGTCAAAATTCCATGAGTCGATGATATCGTCGTAATTTATCAGCTTATTGTTCCTGTTTTCCCGTCCGGTCAAGATAATCTTATCGAGACTCTCCCCATCACGGTTCTCTATCATCTTGTTGATAGTTCCCTTCAGCTCCCGTTTTATCTCCATCAGCTCCGTTATCTGGGACTCAAGAGCCTTGTATTGAAGATAGAACATGTCCAGATACTCGTTATTCGTCCTGTCGAAAGCCAGTATCGACTTTATTTCATTTACGGAAAACCCGAGCCTCCTCAGAATAGCGATGGTCTCTATCTGAACCAGATTTTCCACGGAATAATCCCGATAATTGTTCTCAAGCCGTTTAGGTTTGATCAACCCCTGCTCCTCATATACCCTGAGCATCTTAGGGGTCACAGATAATTTCTCGCAAACGGTTTTAGTATTCATACTCCTCCATCCTGTTATATGTAACTAACAGTACTATAACGCTTATTAAAGTATGAGTCAATATCCCGTACACAGTCAGTTGTCTTTTCTCCGTTTCCTGTTCTCATCCTCCAGCATCAGCTTCAGTATGGTGATATCAGTCTCTTTCATTCCATCCTTTCCGACGATACCGATGTTTTCTATGGTCTTTTCCACATCTTCCGCCACGATACCTTCTCCGCCGGCGAACCTGCTGCCTGCCATCGCCATATCGTGAGCGAGAAGCGCCGCATCTACAGATGAAGCTATCTTGGCCGCGCAACTGGCCTTCGCACCGTCGCACACTATCCCGCCTACATTAGCCAAAGTGTTTACGATAGTATGACATATCTGCTGATACGTTCCTCCATACAGATAAGTTATAGCTGCCCCACTGGCGCAGCCAGCGCTCACCGCGCCGCAAAAAGCCGACAACACACCGATATGGCGCTTTATATGTACAGCTATGAGATTGCTCAGCAGCAAAGCGCGGTACAGCCTGTCTTTCCCTATGCCCAGCTCCCTGGCATAGAGAACCACCGGTATGCTTGTAGTGATCCCCTGATTTCCGCTGCATGAATTGACCACCACAGGAAACGCACATCCGCCCATGCGTGCATCGGAAGCAGCCGCGGCATAAGCCTTGGCTCTGGTCTTTATGTCATTTTCGTTGTTTTCCAGCAACGTCCTTCCCACCGCGGCGCCATAGACTTTCCTGATGCCTTCCTCTGCCACCGCCATGTTCAACTCAGCCTGATCCCGGAGCAGCTCCTCTATGTCACTGTAATCTGCTGTCTCTGCAAAATCCAGTATATCCGCTACATTGAGAAGGGCCTTGCTTCTTTCCATATCGCTCTGATCGTCGCCGGAGGAAATGTCCAACAATACATCATCGTTTTTCCTCATATAGATCACATTGGTATGGCGCTCTTTTATCCTCACCTCGGCCTCATCGTTACCACCGGCCGCCAGAACGCGGATGTACATGTTTCCTTCTCCCAGCTCCAGTCCGCAGCTGCAGTAGCCTGTTCCCAAAAGCTCCTTCGTTCGTTGCCTGTCCTCTTCTCCGGCACAACTGAGGACCTCCAGCTCACTGTCACCGCAATCGAGCATCGACCCCAGCACAGCTGCTGCTTCTATGCCATGCAGCCCGCCGGAATTTGGCACCACGACACCCTTCACATTTTTAATGACATTGCCACTGCAGATCACATCAAGATGCTCCGGAAATTTCCCAAGAAGTGTTCGCGCTTTCGATGCGGCATAGGCGACAGCACCCGGTTCAGTACATCCAAAAGCAGGCACGAGCTCATATCTCAATATTTTCTTATACGCGGTCTCCACTTCTCTGTTCATATATCTTAACCCCCTCGTTATCTTCCCACCATGTCATTACTTGCTGTGACGCTCTATCCTTATCTCGCATATACCCTCATCTTTGGCGATGACCTTACCCAGTTTGAACTCATATCCATCCATCCTGGAACAGATCCCTCTGTCTCCATCCATTGCTATATCGCACAGGAGCGGTATCTCATCCTCCTTGACTCCCAGCTTCTGCCATGCCGCCACCAGCGGACAGTAGTGAAAATCTATATACAGCTTATCCTCGGTATTTTCAACGATTTCCATCTCAAAAACCTTCTGCCCCGTTTCATCTGCGAAAACCTTCAAAAATGAGCGCAGATCTTCCGGATCTTCGCAGTTCTTGAGCATCCTCTCTACTCCGTGAAAGCATCCGCATCTGTAAATAGCTGCTCGCCCCACCTCTTCCATGTCCAGACCTCTCTTTCGCGCCTCGTCGAGCAGAAGATAGAACCATGTCGCCCTGTGTTCTATGGCATTTCTCACCAGTGTCGTCTTCTCATCATCTACTATAATCGGTTTGTTGTTTATCGTGCTCATGAACTCATCCTCCTCTTTCACCTTTTGTTCATCCTGTTCATCTGTCTTTACATCAGATTATGAACTCTGCCCTAAGGGCTGAGTCAATAGGGTGTAACAAATTAAACGGTTGATATAAATGAAAAAAGAGACCGAACCGCAAAAGGTTCGATCTCCCGACTTACTCTTTTATCTGATATTTCTTCCCCGTCTGTAAACTGCTGTTCCGGCCAGAACCGATCCCGATACCGCCAGAAGGACAAACCACAGCAGGTAATTATTATGATCACCGGTCTCCGGAGCATTTGGGCTGTCATTTTTACCGGTGTCTGCCGTCGTGCCTGTGGCAGGGATCTCTACTGCCGCCTTCGCAAATCCGCAGACATCACATTCCTCATGTCTGGATCCTGCTTCCGTCGCGGTCGCCTCCTTATCTGTCACCCATACATATGAATGCGGGGCGATGTTGATCTCCTCACCACATTCACATCTGTTCCAGTGGTTATTTTCATCCGAATACCAGCCAGACCCATCCGGCGTGTGGTCAGGAAGCTTTTCGATTATGGTCTCCTCCAAAGAGATTTCCTTTGTTCCCGCCGCATCCTCATAGATCCTGCCGCAGTAATCGCAGGAATAATACCGGATATTTCCGGGCGTCAGATGAGTTGCCTCTTTTTCAGCTGTTTCCTCCAGTGTATGAGGCACGCAGGTGAATGTACCATTGTCGTACTGAAAACTTCCATTGTTTCGGAATCGGTTCTCATTTATCAGTGTGCCGTCTACAGTGAGTATACCATTGTTGGTAAGGCTTGCCGATTCAGGGATCGTCAGGGTCTCATCGTCAGCGATAATCTCTTCACCATCTAAAATCACATCACCGTATACCGTTCCTGTATTGTCAACAAATACGATCCCTTGGGTACTATCATCGGTTTCATAGGAGGTATCGCCCACGATTGCAGAGGTGCGGAGCACCGGATTATCTGCTCCGACCGCAAGCTTCTTCACGAAAATCCCGCTTCCCTGTTCCGCGTTTACTGCCCCGCCGCTGACAGCCAGCTCATTGGCATATATTCCGTACCCCGGGAATATTTCTCCGTATCCGGCATCATAAGCGGACGCCTCCGCAGTTACGTTCCCGCCGGTGATCGCAATATTTAGCGCTCTCGGCGAGTCCGCCCCCACGTTGTTTGATGTCACGCAATACCCGATCCCGGAAGAAACGACCACTCCACGAATCTCATCTATCCCGGAACTACCTTCAGCCCGTACCGTACCGCCTGAGATCGTGATATTCGCCGCCTGAGAAGAAGAAACCGTATCGCCCTCTTCAACCAGTCCCATACCGATCCCGACGTAGATTTCTTCGCCTTCACCGGTATCATTTGCATGCGCATACACATTGCCCCCGGAAATCACCAGATCCCGGATCATTTCTGAAGTGTCAAGACTGAAATCAGAATCATACAGTCTTTCACCGGTTTCCGTCATAATCGAATAATAGCGGTACATTGCGCCGGTCCCGATCGCGGCTTTCGCCGTGCCCTTTGCCGAACACACTGCCTCGATGTTTCCCCCTTCGATATGAAGCGAACACAGAGCCGCAGAACTCATATCGCCATTTATTTCATGCATATAACTCCCCTGTGAACCAATCCCCGGACCAGTTCTGGAAACCGCTGTCAGCGATCCGCATGCATCTGTACACACATGTCCTTCCTGACCGGCATATTCACAGCGGAGTGTCAGAGTTCCGGCGTTTTCCCTCTGACTGTAGGAACTTTTCTGCAAAGCCGCCGCTCCCGAGCCATTGTTGCATTCCAGATAGTTTTCTCCTTTTAACGTGATGGTCACGTCACCGGTCGAATCGCCTGCGATCCGCACCGGATTACCATAATCATCAGAATTACCATAATTATTATTACCGGTAGTCCTGATCACTACGTCCTGAAATGTAATATCCGCGTCCACGTCCTTCTCTATCGTGATCACAGACCGGAACTCGATCAGCGAGAAATCCTCTTCAGAGAATCTTCCCGACAGGCTCCCGTCCCATGTGCCGGTAAAAATGTAATCTCCATTATGTACATACTCCGTATCTCCAATGCGGTATCCGTCTTCGGTAATAGATACGGTTTCACCTGCCTGGGCATCCAGATCAGAAAGGTTGATCGTAACACTGTCCTCGGCGGCCTCAGCTGGCTGCGCATATGAAAAAGGACACAGCATCACAATCGTCATCAGTGCAACTGCGACAGCGTGTTTCCCTTTTTTCAAAAAAACTTCTTCCCATTGCGGCTTCTTATTTTTTCGCATATCCCCTGTCCCCTTCTCTGAAAAGTTACCAGTGCAACACAAAAGGCACGCCCTGCCTATTGTCGAACGGGCAAAACGCACCCAAGCTTTCAACATACTCTTGAAATTTATTTTACACCATAAGGCTACTTTTTTCAAGAAAATGAAAGCCTGCTCTATGAATCGTTATCTGACTAGCTCTCCAATCCGGCTTAAGTTAAATACACATGCCTCTACAAGCATCGTATCTTTTTTAAAGCTTTCATAATTCTTGCCAGAACAGTAATCGACTGTTTTCTTTGCATATCCAATCAGTTTATTGACAATTATCTCATTTCTCATAAACCACTACCCCTGTACTCCTGATTTCATTCTCAATACGGGATTCCGGCTCAATATGTGTCACGTCAAACACATCAATATCTTTATCAAGGGCTTCCCTAATATCCTCGGACAATCCTACAAATTGAAGACCTTTAAGCCCACTGTCAACCAATAAATCTATATCACTATTTTCAGTAGCTGCGGCTTTACTATATGACCCAAACAAAATAGCCCTATTCACTTTATACTGATCAAATATAGGTGATAAAATACGTTTAATTTCCGGTATGGAATAAATATAATCTGTCATTGCCAATACCTCCAGATTCGTAGAACTCTTTTGTTGGAAATATTTTACTTTATATTATAGTATATTTCAAACATGATTCTATTTCTTTGCTCATTACCTACCTGATTTTTTCTATATCATTTTATCCGATGCAATAATAGTCCACTGGTTAAACCGTGGTATTTCTTATGCAGGCAAATCCCTTTGTTACCAGCGGCGTCTCAAAACGCATATGTGACTTATCATTTGCAGGCCTTACTTGGAATAATCTGCTTGTATCTGTGTAAAATCAGGCAATACGCACACCTTATAACTGTAGAATACCATTGTGCTAACAGAAATAAGTGGTACTATTTTTGTTTTCACATTACCTCGACAAATTCCCGTTTCATATCCATTCCTCTATTTCCGAACAATGTACTCTTCGCCTGCTTTTGCAAAGTCGCTTACATCATATGAGCGGATTCTTTCCTTCACAAGATTCGGAATAAGGAATCCGTTAGCGGTAAGAGCAACACATCTGTTGATTACGGTCTTATTCGTTACTCCTATCTGCCTGCTTATTTCTATCGGAGTGAAAAAATATATCCTATTCTCAAGAAGGAATGTCAGCAGATCTCTTTCTTTTACACTAAGATGCGACAGGCTGGCGGCAAGTTCATCCCGCCCTGCGTTCTCTGCTAGTTCGCATACCTTTGATGAATACAGTTCCACCATTCTGAGAAAATAATTGATCCATATCTCCGGATGCGGCGGATTATCTCTGCCTGAATAATACAGAGGAGGCAGGTCCATCTGAAGGGAAGCGTAATACTCGTCCGAATCGTACGCAAAATACTCTTCAAGCGACCCTATACCATTGAATCCGTATCCGTAGTAGTCGAGAAGATACCCCGAAAGCAGCCTGGCTGTTCTTCCATTTCCATCTTCAAAAGGATGGATCGTAACAAGCTGATAATGCACTATGCCCGCTATTATTAACGGGTGATCATCCGTTGTATTCACATATTCCACCAGCTCGTCAAGCAGCTTAGGTATATCTGAGTATTCAGGTGGAATATACTCAGCAGCACCTGTATCTGAATCATATACTGCAAAAAGAGTTCCGGGAGGCATCGGTCCTCGCAGTCCGATTTTTTCCTTTGAAGCACCCTTCTCCACTACTGCCTGAACCTTAAGTATCATTTCCAAAGAGAAAGCTTCCCTCTGCTCTGCCATTTTTTCAAGCATATTCAGCGCCAGGAAATAATTGCGGATTTCCTGCTCCGGTTTCAGAAAGTGTCTGTGAGGATCTCTTTCAATAACCTCGCTTGCCTGATTTTCAGTAAGCGGATTTCCCTCAATCCGGTTTGATGCATAAGAACTTTTTTTCTTTGAGTTCTTTCTCAATCTGTTCCTTGTTACTGCAGGCATACAGGTCTTGCTAAGTGAGAACCGATTCTCATTAATAGCAGTGATTCTTTTCAGTATTTCGTTGGTCAACGTAACCTTTATCATTTTTACATATCCTTCGTTACTCTGTATTTCATATGCTGATTCTATTATAACCTTTTTTGACTTAGTTACATTATTTTTTCACTATTATTTCACTATTTTTCATATTATTTACAAAAACAGCCCGGAACGCATCAGCATTCCAGGCCAAAAAGTGGTGGAGATGACGGGAATCGAACCCGTGTCCGAAAGCATTTCCGACGGACTTTCTCCGAGCGCATCTTCTGTTTTAAGATTTCGCCTCTGAAAACGCCCAGAAGCAGGCTTTTCCATCAGCTATCCCGTTGTTCCCTCATGCTGCCGGGCTTTCACATGAAGTTTTCCTGTATGCTTGATACCGTACATCCGGCCTACAGGTAAACCGGAGACGATACGCACAGCTTTCAGACTGCCTTACGCAGCCATAGCCATAGGTGCGAAATTATTGTTCTTTTTAGCGTTTATATTTAAACGGCCACTTTTAACGTAGACTTGGCGACTACGGCTCGCTTATCCGGCTTCCACACCCCCGTCGAAACCAAAAACATCCCCATATCTCTCTTATATATTATATCACAGATCTGCTTATTATGCCACCGGCTCAGCCGGCTGATGCGGTCAGGCATCTCCCGTCCCCGGCGTTTCAATATGCCTTATCACTGTGCTTTATCTTCGTCTTCGGAAGCATCAGAATGATCGTCCGCTTCATCCTCAGAGTTGAGATCGACCGAAGAACCTCCCCTGTACTCCTCTCTGACATCCTCGATCTGCTTTTCCAGCTCCGCTATCATCGCCTCGCAGATCTTTATCCTCTCACAGTGCCCCGCAATGGTCTCATCTTCTATCTTGCCATCCTTGAAAAGATAATAGCAGTAATCGCCAATATCCTGTTTCAACGTTTCTATGTCCTGCTTCTCTGTGCTTATCTTGGCTTTCAGTTTACTCACTTCTATCAGCTCGTTCGCCTTGTTTCCCGCTTTGTTGACGGCAGCTCCCGCTGTTTTGCCTACTTTGTTAAGGAAATTCTGCATAACACGGCCTCCTTACCTTCTCATCGCCTGCTGCATCCTTCTGTCAGCATCCCTCTTGGCGATATCATGTCGCTTGTCATACTGTTTCTTTCCACGAGCCACGGCTATTTCCACCTTGGCCAGTCCCCTATCATTAATGTACATCCGCAGAGGCACCAAAGTCAAGCCTTTCTGCGTAGTATAGCCGATCAGCTTCCTTATCTCCCGTTTATGGAGCAATAGTTTCCTGGGTCTCAGCGGATCAGCGTTGAATCGATTGCCCTGTTCATAGGGGCTTATGTTCATCCCATAGAGCACGATCTCCTCACCCTCTATCTTCGCGTAGCTTTCCTTGATGCTGACCTTTCCCTGTCTCACAGACTTTATCTCCGTGCCTGTGAGGCATATTCCCGCTTCATATGTCTCCTCTATGAAATAATCATGTCTTGCCTTTTTGTTATTGGCCGCGACCTTCATCCAATATCGTCCTTTCTCAATGAAAGCACACCTTCCCTATGCACTCTCCGATATCTATAATACCTATCGCTTCATTCCTGCTGTCCATAGATGAACTTCTGTCATCGCTCAATACGAAGATTTCATCTTTCCCCAATGTCACTTCACCCATCGGTTCCATATGCACAGCTTCGACCATATGCTTCTCATACGGTTTGTCGTTGAGATAAAATATATCATCCTTTATCTCAACTTTGTCTCCGGGGCCGCCTGTCACCCTTCTTACCAGAACGGATCCTTCTCCTTCCTCTCCATGGACATCACTGCCGAATGCCACCACATCACCCACCTGCGGTTTCTCACTGGTAAATGATTTGTAGGCCAGCTTATTGATGAGGATATTCTCCCCGTTTTTCACAGCCGGCTCCATCCCGCTGCCTGTAACTGAAGTCACGGTAAACACCGCTGAAAGAGCGACAGCTGCAAGCATCCCCATCAAAGCAGCTGTCAGATAGAGCACCATTTTTCTGACCATATAGATCCTCCTGTCGAAAATATGTACCCGGTATTGCTCTATCTTCCTGTTTTCCCGGCCTTTCCCCATCCCATCAGATGAAAATCACAGCAATCCTATCTCACTGAAAGGGTACAGCCTGAAAAACGCTTTGCCTATTATGTCATCTTCGCTGACAGCGCCTACTTCGGCTGACCTGCTGTCCAGGCTCACACTTCTATTATCTCCCATTACGAAAACTTCATTCTCCGGCACCACATAATCGTAAAGCTCACCTGTCGTATACCCTTCCAGCGTGTAGTCTTCTTCCAGCTGTACTCCGTTTCTGTAGACATTGCCGTCGTAAATGGACATCACATCGTTCTCAACTCCTATGACACGCTTTATCAATATCTTATTGCCGCTGCCGTCGTCCTTTTTCACATCGGAATTGAATATTATGATATCGCCGTAATCAGGGTGATCCTTAGTTACATACGCCAGCTTATTGACGAACAGATAGTTATTCTCATAAAGGGTCGGCTCCATGGAGCTTTCCTTCACTATCGTAGGCTTTATCACCAACGTTATGGCCAGGACTATCACCAGCGCTATTATTATGTCCTTTATAAATTCCTTCATCTTCAGTCGATTCCTCCAAACCGGGAAAACGGCCATACGCAAAAGAGGACATTGCCCTTTATATCACGCATGTTGACCGGACCAAGCTTTTCGTTTCTGCTGTCGATATACTCTTCTCTGTTATCACACAGTAAAAAGACCTCGTCCTCCGTCAGCGTCACCGACATCTCTCCATCCGAACCCTCAATACCGTTTTCTGTAATATATTCCTTACCGTCTATATATACCTTGCCATCCTTTATCTCAACAGTCTCTCCCGGAAGTCCGGCCACCCTTGCGATTATATTGTCATCCGACACCTTCTGAGCATTGGTAGCGTTCTTTTCCAGTATGACCAGCTGATCCCGTTCCGGGATCCCTCTGTTCTGCGAATATGAAGTCTTGCTGACTACCAGGATCTGCCCGTCATTTATCGTAGGAGACATGGCATCACCGTCATTTACTTCGGGTGCCACCAATATGAACATGACCATCGCCAACACGATGGCTACCATATATGGTGACTTCCTTCTTCTTCCATATGCCTGCTGATTTGCTGCACTGCTGCTCATAAGCTAATCCTTTCCATGTATCAACAGATGTTCCGCTCTTATAAAGTCGGCCGGAGCCGGCGCTTCCATCACTTTGCCCCTCAGGTCTTCCGGGATATCCGGCGAATCGTCGAATTTCAATCTGCAAGCGTGAAGAAGTTGCGTCGTTATCCCATGCTTCTTCAGTCGCCCGTTTATCCTGACGTCTCCGTATTTGCTGTCCCCTGCGATAGGGAACCCGGCGTTGGCCAAATGAAATCTGATCTGGTGAGTCCGGCCCGTCAATATACGCGCCTCGACGAGGGAAAACTGATCTCCGCACTCTATCGGCCTTATATAGGTGACAGCCTCTTTACCTTCACTGCTGTCCGCCAGCTCAGAAACATTACGTCTTTCATCCTTCTTCATCCTGTCATCCAGGACCAGAGCCGTCTCCAAACGACCGCAGATTATGGCCAGGTAGTACTTCTCAACACCATCGCGCTGCCTGATAAGGCGTGTGAAGCTCCGCAGCGCGGCGGCAGTTTTCCCAAAGATCACAAGCCCCGTCGTATTTCTGTCCAGCCTGTTTACAGGCGACGGCGTGAAAGTCTTTTCCCCCGTCGGGTCGTAGCTGCCCTGTTCCTGAAGATATCCGCACACCTGATTCGCCAGCGTATTCTTCTTTTCCCTGGAATCTCCATGGATAAGAAGCCCGCGAGGCTTATCCACTATCAGGATATCCTCGTCCTCATAGACCACCTTGAACTGCTTTTTGACGGTGCTCTTCTTTTTCACGGCAGTCAGCTCCCTGAACTTTTCCTCAGGCATATATACAGTCAGCTGATCACCGATACTGAGTATGGTATCCTCCCTGACACGCCGACCATTGAGCTTTATATCCTTCCTTATCATCTTGTAGATGAAACTGAGAGAAGCACGTCTGAAATATTTTCGCAGGAATCTGTCGAGTCTCTGATCCGCCTCATTTTCGGTTATCATTAATCGCACCATGAATGTAATTATACAACACTTTCACATCCAAATACAAATTTATTGTAGCGAAAAACCTATCTGTGAAGAAATTTTCATCAAAAACCAGGCTTTTGGATTTGAGAAACCATATGAAATATGTTAAAGTTAATATGTATGTGGAAGGAGTATTGAAATGCGAAAGATCAAGGATTTTTTTTACGATAAGAACGACATAATAATCGTGTTGATAATACTGGCGGCGGCAGCCTTTATAATATATACGAGGATAGGCGTTATAATGGATTATCCGGAGCAATTGGCGAGGGAGGCGGCAGCGGCTGAATCTCAGCAGCAAGAGGAAACTTCAAATACCGACTCCAACATCGTCTCCATAACCATCGACGACGCTGCCACCATAACGACAGTCTCTGAAACATTGGAAAGCGAAGGTCTCGTTTCTTCGGCCGCTGACTTCGAAGAATACGTGAACAGTCAGACTGCCGACGGAGAGGAAGCGACGCTGAAAACGGGGACCTTCCAGATCCCGGAAGGTTCAACACAGGAAGACATCCTGGACATAATAATCGAATAACTTTTATCATCATTTGAATAAAAGGAGGTCAATGATGGCTCTAGTTACTACAAAGGACATGTTCGCGAAAGCTTTGACGCAGGACTATGCGGTAGGCGCCTTCAACGTCAACAACATGGAGATCATTCAGGGCATAGTTGAGGCTGCAAAAGAGGAAAAGGCTCCTCTCATACTCCAGGTCTCCGCAGGCGCGAGGAAATACGCCAAACCGGTATACCTGGTGAAGCTGGTGGAAGCTGCCATCGAGGATACGGGACTGGATATCGCCCTTCATCTCGACCATGGCGAGGATTTCGACATATGCAAAAAATGCGTGGACGACGGCTTTACTTCAGTGATGATAGACGGCTCCAAGCACCCCTTTGAAGAAAATATAAGGCTGACTAAGGAAGTCGTCGAATACGCCCACAGCAAAGGCGTTTCGGTAGAGGCCGAATTGGGTAAACTGGCCGGTATCGAGGATAACATCAAGGTGGACGCCAGGAACGCTACATTCACCGTTCCTGAAGAAGCCGCTGAGTTCGTGGAAAAGACAGGCGTAGACTCGCTGGCGGTAGCCATAGGCACCAGCCATGGAGCTTACAAATTCAAAGGCACTCCATATCTGGATTTCGAGAGGCTGGAGGAAATACACAAGCTGATACCTGATACTCCGCTGGTTCTCCACGGGGCATCGACCGTTCTCCCGGAATTCGTGGAAAAATGCAACGAATACGGAGGAAACATACCGGGCGCTCAGGGTGTGCCTGAGGATATGATAAGGACTGCGACCAAGCACGGAGTATGCAAGGTCAACATCGATACGGATCTGAGACTGGCTATGACAGCTGAGATCAGAAAACATTTTGCCGAACATCCGGAGGACTTCGATCCGAGAAAGTATCTGGGACCTGCCAGAGACGCCATCAAAGGAATGGTGCAGCACAAGATAAGAAACGTCCTCAACGCATCCAATAAGCGATGACGCGCAAAGAGAATCGAAAAAATAATCTTGACTTACAGCAAAGGGGAGACGCATCTCAGCGGCTCCCCTTTTTAATGCTATCAAACTCATCAATCGTCCTCTATCCACTCCGTAAGCTCTTTGATATTGTCCTTGTCACCGATGACGAATATGATGTCTCCTTCCTTGAATTCATAATCAGGATCCACATCCTTATATACGACACCACTGCTCTCGATGGCTATGACGTTGACACCGAACCTCCCTTTCAGATCCGTCTCCGCAACAGTTTCATCCTCCATCTCATAGGAGATATTCAGCTTCGATATGCTGATCCTGTCACTGAGCTGGGCGAAGTTCGGCAGGTTAGCCGCTTCAAGGCGGTTTGCCAGACGCGCCGCCATATCATGCTCAGGATATACTACCTGCGCCCCCAGCTTTTCCAGTATCTCACCGTGCTCACTGCTGGTGGCTCTTGCTATCACCCTGGGTATCCCCATTCCCACCAGATTGAGGGTCGTCAGAATAGACGTATCCATCTGCTCTCCTATACAGACGACAGCCACATCACAGTTCTGTATACCCGTCTCCAGCAGCGACGCTTTATCCAGATTCTTTATCACCAGCGCGTTCTCCGTGTATTCCCTTATCTCTCTTACCTTTTCCTCATTCTTATCGAGGATCAGCAGGTCTGCCTCCATCGCCGCCAGTTCACTGGCCAGAGCGTATCCGAAACGACCCAGGCCTACGATCCCGTAGGACATCTTTCCTCTTTTATATCTGTTGAACATTTTTACCTCCTGTCATTATCCAATGGAAATATTGCCTTCTGGATAGCGAGTTCTCTCGCCTTTTATAAAGTACCATAGAGACGCTATTGTCAGCGGCCCCAGTCTTCCTATATACATGACCATGATGGAAAGCAGTTTTGCTCCCACACTCAAGTCAGGGGTTATTCCCGTAGAAAGGCCTACGGTGCCGAATGCGCTGGTCATCTCAAAGAGCGCATCTATGGTGGAGACCCCCGGCTCCATTATCACCATCACATACGTTCCCGTCAGTATCACTCCGATAGCTATCAGCGTTATCACTGCCGCTTTATGGAAGGCGTTGGCCGGTACCGCATAGTGAAAAGCTTCTTCCATCTTGTTGGTCGCCGACGACTTTATCCCCTGGAGCAATATGAAGAAGGTACTGGTTTTTATACCGCCTCCGGTAGACCCCGGCGAAGCCCCTATGAACATCAGCACGATGATAGCCAGAAGCCCCGCGTCGGAGAATTCACCCAACGAATATGTGGAAAATCCGGCGGTTCTGGCAGAAACACTGTGAAAGAAAGCTCCAAGCCACGATACATCTTCCGTCAGTTTTATCAACAGAGTCCCGGCCACTATCAACGCCAGACTTACCGACAGCACCACCTTCGTGTGCATGGAAAACCTCTTCCAGCGACATCGCTTAGCCAGCATTTCTCTTATTACCAGGAACCCTATACCGCCGAAGAATATCAGCACACATGTGACTATGTTCAGCAGCACATTGTTCTGATATGGTATCAGATTCTGAAAATTTCCAAGTATATCAAAGCCTGAATTATTGAACGCGGCTACCGAATGGAACATGCTGATACCCGCGGCCCTGAGAGGCGGGTAATCCTGAACGAATACAATGAAGCTGAATACAGCTCCCAGCAACTCGAATATTATGGTCGTATAAAATATACTTTTGACAAACTTGACCATCCCTTTTCCCGAGTTGACATTCATCGCGTCCCTTATCAAATTTCGCCCTTTGAAATTCACCTTTTTACCTATGGCAACGATGACACCGGCGCCCACAGCCGTGACGCCCAGTCCTCCGATCTGTATCAGAAGTCCCAGAAAAAACTGCCCCAGCGACGTGAACGTGTCACCTGCGTCGACGGCTATCAGTCCCGTCACACATACGGCGCTGGTAGATGTATAGAGAGCGTCAATATAGCTCAGATCTACTCCTTCCTTTACGCTGCACGGCAGTATCAGCAGCACTGAGCCCAGCAATATAGCCAACGCAAAGCCCATGGCTATGATGCGTCCTGTCGGCTGCTTCTTTATGAATCTAAACATGAATATCCTTTGATTATCCTCCTGTCTGTATCTGTATTCTATATCTTACTGTATATTCTCATTCGTTTCATTCACCGTCTATCATACGGTATCCTACCCCCAGTTCATTCAATATATACCGGTTCTTCCCCGGCCTGCTTCCGAACTTCTTCCGTATATTGGCCATATTGACCTGCAGCCGCTTTATACTGCCGCTATCCTCCATGCCCCATATGGCATGTATAATAGACGAATATGTCATTACCTTTCCCGAATGCTCCGATAAGAAAGCAACGATGTTGTATTCTGTCTGGGTAAGGCTTATTTTCTCATCATTTATCTTCACCTGACGCCGATCGTAGTCGATGCTGAGATCCCTGGCCTTAAAAACTCCTTCAGGCGACACCCCCGCCGCGGCATTGTACCTGGCGTTCCTCAGTGTGGCCCGTATCCTGGCCATCAGCTCCGCAGTCCCGAAAGGCTTCGCTATATAATCGTTAGCACCCATATCGAGAGCCTTCACCTTGTCCGATTCCGCCAGTCTGGCCGACAATACTATGACAGGCGTGATGAAAGACTTCCTTATCTCCTCTATCATATCCATCCCGTCTCTGTCCGGCAAACCCAGATCCAATATCACCAGATCAGGATTGTGAGACGCAAACATAGTCATCCCCTGCTCACAGGTGGCTGCCGTCATGACCTGATATCCGTTCATTTCCAATACTGTTTCCACAAAATCACGGATATTCTCCTCATCTTCGACTATCAATATCCTGTATTTATTATTGCTCATCCTGCAAATCCTCCATCTTCAGGAAAAAGCGCACTGTGGCGCCTCTTTCTCCGCTCTCGGCTTCGATGGTGCCGTCATGAGCTTTTATGATGGCGGCGCAAACCGAAAGTCCGATGCCGCTGTTTGTCCTGCCGGCATCTCCATAACGTTCTCCATATCGCCCGTCTTCTCCCACGAGCGCCCCGATTTTCCCCTCATCTATGCCGCTGCCGTTATCTGACACCTGAAAAACAGCCTTCTCATCTTCGACCTTTACCGAAAGGATCAACCTCGTCATCCCCTTAGCATGCCGAACGGAATTTTCCATCAAATTCAGCAGGACCTGTTCTATGAGGAGCGCATCCATAGGGATGCTGATAAAATCTTCCGGCATGGATACTTCCGGCTCTACGCCTGGATAACGTTTCCTGAATTTCATCAGCACCGAATCTATCAATTCCTCCAGCGGTACGGGAGTTTTGATGACGGACACATTACCGCCGTCGAGTCTGGTGACCGACAGCAGATTTTCAACCATGCGTATGAGCCATTCCGACTCCTCACATATGCCCTTGAGCATTTTCATCTGCTGCTCTTTCGATAGCAGATCATAATTTTCCATGACAGCCGATCCCGCGCCGTATATGGTCGTCAGCGGCGTGCGTATATCGTGGGAAACGGCTCGCAGCAGATCTGCCCTGACCTTTTCCTTTTCCGCCTCCCGTCTCAGCTCCTCCTGGCGTTTGGTCTTCGTAGCCAACGCACTGGTCATCGCAGCGACCAGCAGCATAACGATGCCCGAAAAGATATTTTCCGGCATGGAAACACTGAACTCAAAATACGGGAATGTGAAAGCGAAATTTACAGCCAATACACTGAGAAACGCCGCCAGTATCCCCCACTTGTACCCGTCGGTTCCCATGGCGACGATAAACACTGCCAGAACGAAGATGACCGGAGCGATAGCCTCCGTGTCAAGGAAATTCTGAATGGAAATAGTGAGTCCGAATGACAATGCCAGGACCACTGTCATCACCACAAAATCTCTTATTTGATTTTTCATTTCTACCATATTCCCCTCCAGCACGGACATTATAACACAGCGAAAGTAAAGATACGGCAAATATTTGCTTTTTTCGTTTCTGAGCACACATGTAGCCGCAACGCCGCAAATTTGAACGGTTTTGCGAAAATTCAATACATTAACCGACTCGTATGACCCATTCGCGGCAAAAAAATCGAAGGGCGATCCTTAGTCCAGATCACTCCTTCGAAACATGCGGCCTTTCGTGACCGACCCATTCTTAAAGCTCTTCTATCATATCATGCTTTAGCTTCCATAGATTATACGAAAGGTCCACGTAATATGTCTGCGGGTTCTCAAAGCGCTTCATCTCATCCCACATGGCGTCCAGCTGTTTTGCGCAGTAATCCTTTATCTCTTCGATATCAGGACATCGGTACACACACTTTCCGCCCTCGAAGATCTTCTCTCTCAGATTCTTCACATAGAAATTCCTTATTTTTTTTCTCTTCCATACAGCCTCAGGGTCGAAGATCTCATATTCTTCTCCTTCAGGTATCGTCTCCCCGTCCAGGACGATGACATCCGCCAACGCTCTGTTGCTGTCCTTATCGAAAAGTCTGAAGACGCTCTTGAATCCCGGATTCGTTATCTTCTCCACATTCTCACTCTTCTTTATCTTCGGTATCATCCTGCCGTTCTTTTCCAGAGCTGACAACTTATACACGCCACCGAAGACTGGCTCCGAGCCGGCGGTGATGAGACGTTCTCCCACTCCAAAGGAATCCACGCAGGCGCCTTCCGAGATTATATCCCTTATGAGATACTCGTCCAGCGAGTTGGAAACGACGATGGAACAATCCTCCAGCCCCGCATCGTCCAGCATTTTTCTGGCTTTCTTCGTCAAATATGATATATCTCCGCTATCTATCCTGATGCCCATCTTCTCCGGCTTCACTTCCTTGAAAACTTTTATTGCTGCCGGTACGCCCGACTTCAGCACATTGTAAGTATCCACCAGCAATGTGCAGTTGGTAGGATATATCTCCGCGTATTTTTTGAAAGCCTCATATTCATCATCATACATCTGTACCCAGCTGTGCGCCATGGTCCCCATGGCAGGGATCCCATGATCTCTGTCAGATATGGTACATGCCGTACCCGCGCAGCCTCCTATATACGCTGCCCGCGCCCCATATATGGCCGCGCTGGCGCCATGGGCTCTTCTCGTGCCGAACTCCATGACAGGTCTGCCGGCCGCAGCCCTCACTATCCTGCTGGCCTTGGTGGCTATGAGGCTTTGATGATTTATTATCAGGAGTATCATCGTTTCTATGAACTGAGCCTGCATCACAGGTCCTCTGACTGTGATTATCGGTTCTCCCGGAAATATAGGAGTACCTTCCGGGACAGCCCATACGTCACATGTAAATTCAAAGTCCTTCAGATAGCTGAGGAATTTCTCGTCGAAGATCTTCTTGCTCCTGAGGAACTCTATATCTTCATCCGTGAACTCCAGATCCTCCAGATACTCTATCAGCTGTTCGAGCCCCGCCATTATGGCGTATCCGCCTTCGTCCGGGATCCTCCTGAAAAACATATCGAAATACGCAATGTCGTCTGCCATATCGCTGCAGAAATATCCATTGGCCATGGTTATCTCATAAAAGTCAGTCAGCATCGTCAGGTTCAGTTTCTCCTTCATTTAACCGTTCCTCCATTTTACCTTTCTCTTTTATCACTATGCACGATGACGCTATAACTACGGCGCCGCCTATGAACTGCGCCGCGCCTATCGCCTCGCCCAGGAATATCCATCCGAAGAATGTAGCCGTCACCGGCAGGAAATTTGAAAACATCGCGGATATGGTCGGCCCCAGGACCTTCAGGCTCCTGACTGTGATCATGAATCCCATTCCTGCGCTGACAAATCCCAGATACATTATCCCGCCTACTATCTCCGGCGTAAACGTATCTACAGGCGGCATCGTATGTATCGCATACGGTCCAAGTATCAGGATCGTACAGATGAGCTGATTGAACGCCATCGTCGGGCTCGCGTAATTTCTCGAGATCTTCGCCGTTATGAAATTATATATGTTCCACGATACCACCGCCCCGAAGGCCAGCAGATATCCTATAGCTCTGCCCTGCAGCAGTTCCCGAAAATCCGCTCCGATGACGATCCCCACGCCTATCACACATATCAGCACTCCCAACATCATCTTAGCGGTGAATCGCTTCTTGAATACGACGCGTTCCGCTATGATAGACACAGCCGGTACGAAGGCCAGTATTATGGTGATGATCGACACCGGCAGATAATCCATCGACGAGTATTCACAGAAGTAATACAATATCTCTCCTGTCAGAGAGCATATGATAAAAAACGGGATGTCTCTCGGCCTGACGTAGAACTTCCTGTCCTTTATCATCTTAGCGATGAAGACTACCAGCACACCCATGGTATACTTCAAAAACAACAGATTGAGAGGTTCCAACAGCTCAAGGGCCGATTTTGCCACGATATAATCCAGTCCCCATGCGCACACCAGCACGCACATCAATAGAAACACCACATTTCTTTCCTTCAAACTTTCACCACCTGATCAAAAATATTGCTGAGATATGATTGCCGTAGCTCTTCTGCGCCTTTAGGCGCATCGTTATTATTATATCATCTCTTCAAAAGGTCTACAATCATGTTTTGATGTAAAGAAAGCTGCCGCGCCTGCTTGTCAAGACATTTGTTACACTTTGAGAAACACTCTGCTACTACCTGATGGGGGATTTTGAAGTCCAATACTGTCTTTGCTGTGGCTTCTCTCTACTTTACCATTCTGCCACAGTGAATACGGTCTCGTCCTTTTAAACTTCATCTCCTCCTCTTTACTGCTTTTTCAAATGCACTGTCCTTTTCCGTCTTAGCATCGTCATTTACGAATTCCGGTTCATTGTCTACCTGGATAGTCTCTATCTTGAATCCCATTCTTTTTCTCAGACTCTTTATGAATCCCTTCATCTCGTATGCACTTTTCTCTTTTATCCTCTTCAGCTCTTCTTCCGTATATGCATTCGGGCTGTGCTGAGGCTTCCTCGACCTCAACGCAAGGCTCCGAACGCTTCCATCATACTTTCATACTTTTCAAGATGTCTGTATACGAACTGCCTGTAGGTGTGATATCTTCTTGCCGCCTTTGTCACTCCATGCTTTAGCGCATATTCATATACGCGCTGGCGATACTCATTTCTTCTGTTACCTGTGCCCTTCAGGGTACAATAGCCATGAGGCGATACTCCTTTTGATATGTTTTTTGTGGTGAATTAATTATATCAGAGTATTCCTCTTTCTTTTTTCTTTTTGTTACATATGTCTTATCACATTACATTTCTGAAAGCATCGACCGGTGAAGTGAACAGGTCGTGTCAGATATCTGCCGCGACGAAACATTCCCCGCAGCGGATATGCCTATTGACTGGATTTTTAAAGCGTATTAGGCATAAATAGCAGATCCGGACCCGCTTTCCCAAAAGCGATATGCCTAATGACAGTTTCTTTTCCTGAGCATTTAGCATTTTTCTTGTAAGAAAACGGCGTAGCTATGCCTAAAAGCAGCATTTTTTCAACGTATTTGGCATACCAGTCGGTTGGCAGAATACCAAAACAGGTCAATAATGCCTATTAGACTTCATAAATATATGTATTTTGGCATTTTCGATGATATCAACATTTCATCATTCAAAGGATCAGGCATACGAACGATGCCACCTGGGATATCGATATTCGCGAAATTGGTAAATACCACCGAAGCATGTGCCTCCGGGAAAGCTATTACAAAAGAGGTGTCGTTCTGTATCAGATCGACACCTCTTCTTATTCACCGGGCCAGTGGCATATCAACTCCCCTAGTTTTCCAGGAATCCTGCCGCTCTGAGACTTGCCAGAAGCTCATTGACCTTGTTCTCTATATCGGTAGTGGAGCTGCTCGGCGAAAGGTCCGTAACGGCCGACGCGGCTGTCGGTGCCGCTCCGGTAGCTCCGGTCGGGCCTGTCGGCCCGGTAGGGCCAGTTGCGCCGGTGGCGCCTTCTGCTCCTGCGGCTCCTTCCGCACCGGTCGGGCCTGTCGGTCCGGTCGGACCTGTTGCGCCGGTAGCGCCTTCCGTCCCTGCAGCTCCTTCTGCACCGGTTGGCCCTGTTGGGCCTGTCGGGCCCGTGGCGCCTTCTGCTCCTGTAGGTCCGGTTGCTCCCATTGTCCCTGCTATTCCTGTAGGCCCGGTTGCTCCGGCTTCCCCCGTCGGCCCGGTTGGGCCTGTTGCTCCGGTTGGCCCAGTCGGGCCAGTTGGGCCTGTTGGGCCGGTAGCTCCGGTAGGTCCCGCGATACCAGTCTCCTCAGTAACAGTGACCAGATTGAAATCCGGCGACGTTCCCGGAGTCCCGGCAGGATTGCTTCTGGCCACCTGGTACAGCGCTCCATTGTAATAAACCATCGCTCCTGCAGCGTAAGCTGTTCCCGGTGTGAATTCGGCTACTGTATCAAGGCCTGCACCGGCAGCGCCCGTCGGGCCAGTTGGACCTGTTGCTCCGGTCGGTCCGGTTGCTCCTGTAGGCCCCGTCGCTCCTGTAGGTCCGGTTGCTCCAGCTATCCCCATAGCTCCGGCAGTACCGGTTGCTCCGGTCGGTCCGGTTGGACCAGTTGGGCCTGCCGGACCCGGAAATCCGATAGGCCCTTCAGGCCCCATCGGCCCCTGCTCGCCTCTTGGTCCTCTCGGACCCGGACAACCCCTCGGGCCTGTCGGACCTGTCGGGCCGGTAACACCTCTGTTGCAGCAGCTATTATTGTAATTACCGCAGCAGCAGTCGTTATTGTTGGAATTATTAAAAAGCATATACTTTCCCCCTTATCAGCATCCTCATTGCTGACTGTCATGGATCTCTCATCCATACGTCATATCGGCGTCCGTCTCGACGCCCATACTCTACCATATGCTTTTTCCCCAATAGGGTGACACTTTTTCATCCTTTCACCGCTCCGCGAAAAGGCGCTCGAAGTATCGTTGATTTTTTCTGACAGATTCGTCCTCAGGCTTCAGGACAGCGGAACGGAGATGATACTGCCACGCCCCGTTGATATCGCCCATCCTGTCACAGCACACGCATAGCTGTATCAGCGGTATGAATCCGTGAAATTCTTTCTGCTCGAACCCGCCCTCTCCATATCTGTCAGGAACGGCCAATGCCTGACCATACCAATATGCCGCCTTTTCAAAGTCCCGTTTTTCCATGAACAGGCGCCCCATATCACAACACACTTCAGCCCTCGGTATATCATACCGGAAGCTCTCCAGCAACAGCCCCATACGCTTTTCCGCATTGCCCATCTTTTCGTAGCACCTGGCCGCCTGCAAGCACGCGTCTATCTTGTTCTCCTTCCATCCTTCCTCCGTCTCCAGAAATTTTTCCAGCACCGCAGCCGCCTCCTCATACCGCTGGTGATACAGCAGCTCTCTCCCATAATAAAAAAGGCTCCTCGGACTGAATTCCTCTCCGGCACAGAGCATATCTTCATATATCCTCAGATTTCTGTCTGGATCTCCCTGAAACACCTTACGATGCTCTATCACCACATCGGAATAGACCACCTTTCCTGCAGGAGTCACCGCTTCATGCACTCTCCCCTCCCAGCGGAACCCTTTCCCGTTCCGGATCAGCCTCTCTCGGTAATACGAGAAATTAGCCTTTCCTTTTTCGTCAAACCCGGTCGCGTACCTCATCATTACTACGTCCGTATCAGGCTCCAGCGTCCGCTTCAATTCCAGCAGGCGCGCCTGGTTTTCCGGCGTGACTGCATCGTCTGCGTCCAGCCACATCCAATAATCCATGGCAGCGTTCTGACACGCGAAATTCCTGGCGGCAGCGAAATCGTCATGCCATTGGTAATGAAAGACCGACGATGTGTACTGTCTGGCAATTTCCTCTGTCTTATCGACAGATCCTGTGTCCACTATGATGATCTCATCGACCACATCCTTCATCTGTTCCAGCAGCCGCCCGAGAACCGACTCCTCATCCCTCACTATCATACACAAACTGATGGTTATCATATCGTCCTCCTCATATATCTGATATGATACATACTATTCGAGAGTTCTGGATTTATCCTGTGTCTGCTGTTATAATATTATAAATACATAAAAGGATGTGACATGATACAGGCATGAAAAACAGAAAAAATATTATCCCCAGATTACATAACGCACTTAAACGGGAGCTTCGGGAACACCGCAGTTCCTTTATCATATATACGATATTACGTGCTCTTGTTATCGGCGTACTGATATTCACAGTCGTAACTGAAAATTATGAGAGCGCCTTCCTGTGCCTTCTCACTCTTGTTTTGCTGATAGTTCCCAGCTTTCTCCAGGTAGCGCTGCGCATCGAGCTGCCTACCATGCTGGAAATAACTATGCTCATTTTCATATTTGCTGCCGAAATATTGGGTGAAATATTCAATTTCTACAGTATTTTCCCCTTCTGGGACACGGTGCTCCATACTCTTAACGGTTTCCTGGCCGCCGCCATCGGTCTTTCACTGGTACGGCTGCTCAACAAGAGCGACAGGCTCCTCATATACCTGTCACCACTCTTCACATCGATCGTGGCGTTCTGCTTTTCCATGACCATAGGAGTGTTCTGGGAATTCTTCGAGTTCTCCATGGACAGATTTTTAGGCTTCGATATGCAGAAAGATACGGTCATACATACAATATCTTCGGTGATGCTCAATCCCACAGGAGAAAATGATCCTGTCGTAATGGAAAATATCAGCGATGTCACAGTCTCCGGGCATGATCTTGGCCTCGGAGGATACCTCGATATCGGGCTCATCGATACGATGCAGGATCTTTTCGTGAACTTCATAGGCGCCCTGGTGTTCTCCGTGCTGGGATATTTCTTCGTGAAAAACAAAAACGACGACTCGGTCGTCGTAAAACTCATACCACACAAGAAGGATAAGGACAAGGATTATCTTGCTGATCAAACCGACTGAGGCCGGTCCGGCAGATTTGCCGTTGTTCCTCGTCAGACATTTTCCTGCCGATGTCTACCCTTCCGCTGCCTTCAGGTTGCTCCGCCTTTCAGAGTTTCTTCTCAAAGCATGCAAGGTACACATCATTTATACCTTTGAACGAGCATTTCACTGTTCCCGCTCTGCTGTAGCCATGCTTTTCATATATATGGCGGGCTATGGTATTCTTCACGTTGGTATCTATCCTCAAATAATCACAGCCATTTTCCGATGCATACTTTTCGTAAAAATCTATGAACTTACCGCCGTATCCACGCCCCGAGCATTCCGGATCGACCGCAAGCGTATGAAGCACCATTACTTTATCGTAAGGCACATCATATCCCCAGTCGCATTCTGCGTACTCCGGCGCCTGTACGTTATCCATCTTGGCAGTCGCGACTATCCTGTCGCCCTCCTGATAAACGAACAATGATCCCTGTTCCAATCCGTCCAGGGCAGTCTTATCCGTAGGATAGATCCCCCTTACCCATCCCACCATTTTCTCATTCCTTTTTTCCTCTTCTATCAGTACTGATTCGTATATCCGAACCACTGAGTCCAGATCTTTCTTCGTCGCTTTCCTTATCATCTGTTCCCCCTTCTTGACGCGTTTCTTATCCGTGCGCAACAATAATATTATAATGCTTTTTGAAAAGAAAACAACGCTTTTTCACTCTCCGTCTTTCCGTATATCCCGCCTGCGCCACGCTCTTACTGTCGCATCCGTCACCTTCATCACCACAACTGCCCCCATCAACGCCAGGCTTATCCATTGCGATACGGACAGAGTCATGATGAACCCCCGCGCCTCATCTCCCCTCAGGAATTCCAGGCAGAACCTCATTGGAGCATACATAAAAATGTACGCATATAAGATATCTCTCCTGTCCTTCACACGACGAGAAAGCCAAACAAGTATAAAAAAAATGACAAGCTCTCCTGCCGCTTCCATGCCCTGCACCGGTATCAACGGCACTCCGTTGGGCGCTATCATGGACGACTCATATGTGATATGGAAAGCTCCTGACGTTTCAACGCCGTAACAACATCCCACAAGCAAACATCCTGACCTTGAAATGCCGTGAGCCAATGCGAAAGCAGGCACGATGACAGGAAAAAAATCCGCCCCGGCTTTCCCATATCGTCTTGCCATAAAGCAGCTCACCGCCAGTCCTCCAATAAACCCTCCGTAAAATACCATGCCTCCGCTCATGTATTTGAGCGCAGCCACTGACAACGGCGCCTGCCCCGATGTCAGCTCTCCTGCTATGGCTCCTGCGGATACTGCCAGATACAGTAGCTTGGCGCCAGCCATAGCACCTATGGCGCCGAAGACCATCACATAGAGCGTATCGTCCTTGCTCAATCCAAATCTTTTACATGAAAACAAGGCGTATGCCAATGCAAGGCACACGCCTGTTATCCCTATCGCTCCATATATTGGTATCTCCCGTCCCAACACCATGATGTCCGACATCACAGGCTGGCTCCTATGCCTGCTATTCCCAGCAGACCCACGCACGCCACACAGGCCACGAAGAAAAATGCTCCTCCGATAATACCTATCAGCGACAGGACGAATCCCGCCATCCTCAGGTTGTCATCGTATCCTTCCTCCTTCGCCTTGGACGAAAGGACGAGTCCTATGATCCCCAGGATTATGGACAATATGGACGAATATCCGAAAAACCAGAGCACTACCGATATTATACCCAGCACCAGGGACGCTATAGCCTTATTCTTTCCGGGGATATCTCCGTTAGGATAACCTCCCGATCCATTCTGATTGTAGTTCATTCTCTTCTCCTTACTGATATCAAGGTTGCTTTTCTATTCTCAGCTTCCTACATTATACGTTACGGCCTTCCAAAAGTAAAGTCGTCGCGACGTGGAAGCAGCTCGACAGTCTCAAGTCCATCGGATTCTATCAACATTCGAAATAAACCCATAAAAGATGGTAGTTGTCCCGAAAAGTTGCAATCATCAATTTGTACAACCTGCTGTTTCTATAGGGAATCATATTCAAATGATAGATCTTGATTATTTTATTGCCCACGGAAAACGACAGCCGCAGTGCTGGCACCTGTCAGGCAACGGAAAGCTCTCGGCCTTAGGACCTCTGGGGACGGAGCCGTAGTAATGCCACTTCTTTATCAGCTCCCCGCACTGCGGACACGAATCCAGAAGTGGAGCACCACATTTCTCGCAAGTCTGTCCCGGTTTTATCCTTCTGAAATCCGTTTTAGCATGCCCTTTTTCACAGACATGGATATAAAAATTAGTCATGACCGCTCCTCTCCGTCACGAAATTACCTGTGCAACTCATATAAAACAGGGAGCTGCCGCATCGATAAACTCTCCGCTGCGACAACTCCCATATCTTCCTTATTCCGATCCGTCAGATCGACAGTCAGCTATCAATCCCAGCTGAGCGGATTGGCCTTGAGGTTTTCAAGTTCTTCATAGAGCTCTGAACCGAGGAAGTACTTTCCTGGCTTTTCAGGCTCTTCTCCTCTGGCTATGGCATCGATACCAGCCTTTACCTTTTCAGGCGATGCAGGCAGGTCGTAGATCCTCACGCCGCAGGCATTGTTGATAGCGTTGATGACAGCCACGTGGTCTGAGGACTGGAATGCTTCCGATGCTCCGGACGAACCGAAAGGTCCTCTCTCGTCATAACCATCCATATGGATAGCCACCATATCGTCAGGAATATCCTTAATGTAAGGAACTCCTGCTCTCAGCATATTGGTGTCCTTTCTCACGTCTTCATAATTTTCCTGAAGAGCGAATCCGATAGCGTGTGACATTCCGCCGAATGCCTGACCATTTACGGACTGGATATTACCTACCTTACCTACCCAGTCGATACATGTCATCTTATCTACCGTAGTCTTTCCTGTAGCAGTCTCTACGGATACTTCCGCCATGAACAGGGCATATGTGTAAGCGTATGTAGGTTCGCCTGTTCCGTCGTTAGGATCGAGGAAGTCGAAGTAATCCCATTCGTCCGCGGCAACCCAGTGTCCGTCATATCTCGTAGGTATTCCTTCGTCTATCATCTCCTGATAGGTCCTGTATGTCCCATCTTCCTTTCTCATAGCGTCAGCCAGCATCTTGGCAGCTACGATGGAGGCTTTACCATTGGCGAAGTGAGATCTTGAGCCTGCGGACTCACCGGTGTTAGGGCAGTATTTGCTGTCCGTCTGTATCACCTTTATATCATCCGGAGTAACGTCAGGGAAGTAAGGTCTGAGTGCTTCCAGCGTGCAGACAAGGGAACCGGCATCTCCGCCCTGGCCCTGATCCTGCCATGTGTCGTACTTTCTGAACTTGCCGTCACCTACCAGCTCGATAGCCACGGTAGCTTCATCGACTCCGCCCAGGCCTACGTTGTATCCGCCCCAAGCGATACCGACGCCCTTTCTCACTTCCGGTGTATCTTCAGCCTTGGCTCTCTTTACAGCTTCTTCATAAAGAGGCTTCAGAGTATCCATCATTTCTTCCATAGGATACTGGAGGAACTGTCTCTGGTTGAGGTTCGTATCTCCAGGCCTTGCAATATTCTTATATCTGAATTCGAACGGATCCATGCCGATCTTTTCCGCCATCATATCGATGAGAGCCTCGCCGCATGTATAAGCCTGCGGAGCTCCATACCCTCTGTAAGGTACGCCGAAGTTGTGGTTGGTCACAGCACTTCTGGCAAGACCGACTACGTTAGGAACATAGTAAGGGAAGAACATGAATCTGAGTATCTTCGTCAGCTTATCGTCACCCATCTCAGGATATGCACCATTGTCGAGACCTGAATCGAATTCACCTGCTATGATCTTTCCATCCTTGTCGCAAGCCAATCTTCCGTTGAAGAAGGCAGGTGAACGCTTACCGGAGAAGGCCATGAATTCAGCATAAGTCATGGACAGTGCAACAGGCATTCCCGTCACCTTGGTAGCAGCTCCTACCAGTGCGTAGGAAGCGGCGTTCATCGCCCATCCGAAGGAACCTCCCGTAGGGTTTTCTATAACTCGCAGATCTTCAACAGGGATACCGATAGCTTCCGCCATATCGTCTCTGTCGAAGTAAAGGGTCATGGTCTTACAATGTACGCAAAGCTTGCCATCTTCATCATAATATGCCTGAGCCGTATCTCCTTCTATCGACATATGCGGCTCTCTCGATGAATAGAAGCTTCCCTCTACGGAATATGCAGCTTCGTCTATCATCTCAGGCACATGCTCGTAATCGCCTTTCAGTACAGGCTGCTGGCTGTATATGTTGTCGAAAGACGCATGTATTCTCTCAGCATCAGGTTTTACAGCATCCAGATAATTCATGTATTCCGTCAGCTGTTCCAGTTCAACTTTCACTTTATTGGCAGCAGCTCTGGCATGATCCTTAGTATCAGCTACTACCATAGCCACAGGATCTCCCCATCTTACGATCTTCTCATCCTGCAGGATCTTATGTGTCTGTTCAAATTCCACCGTTCTCGGTGAGAACTGATATGCCATCAGCTTTCCTGCCGGAGCAAGATCCTTAGCCGTGATGACCTTTACAACACCTGGCATTTTTTCTGCTTCTTCAAAATCGATATTGAGGATCTTCGCGTGGTTCGTCTTCATTGGCATCACGAGGACAGCATGCAGCGATTCAGCCGGCATCTTCAGCTCGATATCGTCACCATAGTCGCATACACCACATGCCTTTGCCATAGCATTAGGACGAACGAGCGGTTTGCCATAGAAGCCTTCCTTGATATCCTTCGACCAGTCATATGTGATATCCTCAAATGTCTTCTCGCCTCTGAGGATAGCAGCAGCTTCCATTACAGCGTCTACGATCTGCTTGTATCCTGTACATCTGCACACGTTTCTGTGCTTCTGGAACCAGTCGCGGACGTCTTCTCTCGTAGGATTCGAGTTTTCCTGCAGCAGCGCGTAAGCCGAGACGATGAATCCCGGAACGCAGAATCCACACTGTACAGCTCCAAGATTTACCCACGCATACTGAAGCGGGTGCGGATGGAGCGGATTACCGATCCCCTCTATGGTTATAACCGAACTGTACTCTTCGATCTTGTTGATCTTCCTGGTACAGGAACGAACTACTTTGCCATTAAGGATAACGGAACATGCGCCGCATACGCCTGTGCCGCAGCCTACTTTCGTTCCGGTAAGTCCAAGACGACGAAGTACGGATGCCAGCGTATCCTTTTCCGGATCGCAGATGAACATACGGTCAGCACCGTTGATGTTCAATGTCATTTTCTTCAAATTCATAATAATTGCCTCCGATTTAACAACATTAACCCAAACTGCACAACAACTTTAGAGACAAATAAAAAATCCTTTCCGTCTCTCGGAAAGGATCGTAAATAACGATAACATCAAACAGCATCAAACGCGATCTCGCCCCGCGATATCCCCTTCGCGGCACGCTCACAGAGTCGGCACTCATCCTTTCCTAATACGGGAGGCCCATATGTTTCCACACAGACCCTATCGGTCCAGTCTCCATGCTTTGCCAAAACGAAGGAGTTCAGGACTCGGATTTCTTTATTCATCTGTCACGTTGATAATATTTTATCAGGAAATGGCTAAAAAAGTCAACTATATATGTTACCTTTTCGATATCAATTTGCTGCATTTGCGATACATATTTGCAATATTAAAACAGGACCAAATATACTTCCATATCATGCTCCTCTGTGAACTCCTCTATGGCCTCCTCAGCCACTCTCATGGCCTCATCTTTCGGGTAACCATATATCCCGGCGGATATCAGCGGAAAGGAAATAGAGCGGCACCCTTTTCTCCACGCCTGTTCCATGGCGCTGGTATAAGCGCTGCGCAGCAGTTTTTCTTCTCCATTACCGCCGCCGTTCCATACAGGCCCCACTGTATGGACGATATATCTGGCCGGCAATCCATATCCGTCCGTTATCACTGCCTGACCTGTCGGACATGGAGCCAGCTTCCTGCAATCCTCCTGCAATTTGTCAGACGCGGCTGCTCTGAATATGGCGCCACACACTCCGCCACCTCGCGCCAGCTGAGAGTTGGCTGCGTTGACGATCGCGTCGGTCTTCATCTCTGTTATGTTGCCTTTCACCTTTTTAAATGCCATACTGCTCTCCTTTCTCATCCCATCTGCACTTCTTTATATCCACATGGCGCTCATCCTTCATAGGGACTCCTTCCATTATCAGCAGACCTCTCTGCTCATCCCATCCAGGAACCAATCTGCCAGCATGATCGACGACCCTGTGACACGGATATTCTCCATATATTCCGGCCACCGACAATGCTTTCCCCACCAGTCTGGCATTCTTTTCCCGTCCTATCAGCCGGGCTATCTGACCATAGGTAGCGACGCAACCTTCCGGTATTTCCTCCACCACTGATAATATCTCATATATCAGGTCTTCATCCAGTGTACTGCTCATCGTTCTATCTGCCTGTTCTCCCTTATCTGCTCATATACAAAATCAAACAGCTTTATTACATTATCCGTGAGAACGCTCTCTCCTTCCTTGTACGTGTCGCTCTCCCTGGCCTCCACGATAGCCTTCGCTCTGGCTTCCGCACCTTCCTGAGCCATGTCCAGCGCCAACGCGTCCTGATCTCTTATAGCCGTTACCGATATGATGCAGCATCCTGCCAGCTTCACCTTCAAGCCGTATTCGTCATCCATATCGCCTGATACCTTATCGTATCTCTCCTGCAGCTCATCAAAGACACCTATCCATTTGTCAGCCACTTCCTCAAAGGTCCGTCTTGCTATACTCTCCCTGTATTCGCCGCGGCAAAGCTGATGATCATGTCCCGGCAGACTTTTCCACGTGAAATATTCCAGCACAGAAAAGACGCAGACCTCGTGCACTCCGTATTCGATGCTGTCCAGCCCTTCGAAAGGCGGCACCTGGAAAAAATCGCCGAGCTTGTCATACAATTTGGTGAAGATATCGTCCGCCTTGTAATTTTTCATAAAATCTTCGAACTGCGCTTTCACAGACTCCGTCTCTTCCATCAGTGAGTCCACATCGTAGAGTTTTTTCGTGCCGTCTCGCTTCATCTCCTCATAGTATTCCTCACACCTGGCGACAGTTTCCGCTTTAAGACCCCTGGTAAGGCTCCTGACATCTATAACCTGTCCGGCTATCTGACCTCTGGTCAGTTCCCGTTTTTCTCCAGTACATATCCTTTGCATTTCCATCGCTGTTTCAAAATCCATGGTATTCCCCCTCGTTTTCCGGTTTCGTCGTATCGTCTTCATTTAACTATACCAAAAACAGGCCGGTGGAGCAATAGCCCGTCACATCTCATCCTTTCTCCTGGCATAATCATCCTCATATTTGTGACGCATCCTGATAACGTCCGATTCTGCCAGCTTCAGCTCCATATCCATAGCGCGGGTATGGACACAGCAGATACATGCCTTGTCCACCAGCAGCCGCAGTGCCTCCACATCATCCTCCGTTTTCGCCCTTACGACTGCCCCCACATCCTTTATCAGCACTGCCGGCCACCTCTTAAGGGAAGAAACAGCCTCATTGGTGTTTCCGACAGCAGGTATCCGCTCTCCTATCATCTGAGCCATATCGTCGACCTGGGCATATATATCATCTCCTTTAGCCGCGCATATGTCGACAGCCGGCGTCCTGAAAACATCCGCCTTCGAAAAGCCTGCTCTCAGCTCATCAGCAAGCTCTCCCGATATACTCACGATGCCGTAATCGCCGGCACCCTCCATCCCTTTCACACTACGTCCGCATACCTGTTCCAGGAGCAACACACGTTCCATGGCCTGTTCCCTGGTCCTGCCACAGACGAGAGCTCCATGATGTATCATCAATACCGTCTCCATTCCGCTCCTGAGCACATCATCGACGGCATCTCTCAACTCTTCGCTGCCTGATGATCCATAGGCAGCGATCCCTACGCCCGCCAGTCTTTCCCACTCTCTTTCATTGATATCCATGGACTCCAATCCCGTCATTCCCAAAGCCGTGGCATATTTCTGATGAGTATGAACGACAAATCTCACATCCTCGAAGCGGCTGTAAGCAGCCATGTGGATCAGCTTTTCACTCGAAGGTTCCCGGTTCCCTTCCCACTGCCCTGTGGATATATCCAGACGGACAATATCCGCTTCTTCCATCCTCTTGTAATCCAGTCCACTGGGCGTTATCAGGCACTCACTCCTGTCCAGCCGGCCGCTTATATTGCCCCAGGTCCTCGCCACCAGCTCCCGTTCCAACAGCTGTTTTCCCAGCTCCACTATATCCTTTCTCATCTTTCTTTCATCCATAGAAGATCTCCTTCGTCCCACACATGACCGCAGACCGATAATAAAATCAGGCCCCGTGCAATGACACGGGGCCGTTCATACAGCACAACAAGATCAACTCTTTATCATCCTGAGATAATTCTTATATTCATTTTCCGTAAAGCTGCAGAGATATACATTCATCACCACATCAGGATGGGCCTCGAACCATTCCACTACGGTAATGACAGCGATCATAGCCGACTTTCCCAACGGGAAGCCTGCCGCACCCGCAGAAATGCACGGAAACGCCACGCTGTCGCACTTCTTTTCCACAGCCAGATCCAGGGCATTGCGATAACAGCGCTCCAACAGTTTACTGTCCTCCTCATCAGATTCCTCGCCACCGTAGACCGGACCAACCGTATGGATTATATAATCGGCGTTGTCGATGCCATAAGCTCCCGTGACCTTGGCTTCGCCCGTCTCACAGCCACCCAGCGTCCTGCACTCGTCAAAAAGCTCCGGCCCTGCCATCTTGTGGACAGCCCCATTGAGACCCCCGCTGCACAGATAAGCCTCCGCTACCGGAGCGCCGTCAGCGTCGTCCATGATTATCTCATCCACCATGCTGTCTCCCAGAAGAGTCCTGTGAGCCGAATTGACGATGGCGCTCACCTTCATATCCAGCACGCTCCCCTTTACGAAGGCGACATGGGACTTAGGCTCAAAACCTGCTATCTTGTCACGTATCGCCTCATTCACCCATATCTTATCGGAATAAGGGTTTATCACAAACCCCACACAATCAGGCCATTTATCCATAGCTGCCAGCAACGCGCCGAAAGGCTGGCTTATCGCAGAGCTGCTTTCTCCCAGCTCCATCTGTTCCTCGCTGGTGAACAATGGGATCAGGTAACGGCCTTCCTCATCGACAGGTATGTGCTTAAAACTGATAGGCATATCCTCATCTATGGAAAAGCGCGCTCCCTCCTGAAGATTTTCCTGGCTGGAAAGCTGTCTCAGCAACGCTTCTGGTATATCGATAGGGACCAGAAGCTGCATATCGTTAGTCTGACCCTCCTTCAGGGCATTGAACACCGGCTCTGTAGGAGCCCCGTCGCCGCTGTGATACCAGTTGAACAAAGCGCGTTCCAACGCGGCTGCATATCTGTCGTTCATTTCATGTCTCCTTTGCTTTTGATATGGAAATTATATCACAGTGCGGCGCCGCCTTCAATTGTTCTTCGGCCGAGGGCGGTGTCGGCACTCAGTTGCGGAAAAATATCCGCTGCTTTCGCTCCATGGCAAAGCGAGTCAGCTGAGTATCCTCCATGTCTTCCCGACTCATATCGACAGCTGTTATCTGCCTGTTTTCATAGGTGGTATAGTAATATATCCCATTTTCCAAGCTGCAGCAGCTGCTGTATATGGTCTTTTCATACAGACCATTCCCTAAATCGCAGCATCCTTGCGGAAAGGCGACCGAATCCAATATGTGGAAGAACTGACCTATGCTTTCCTCCTCCGGATCTGTCACCGCGGAATTTTCCTTCACGAAGACGGCTCTCACGAATCTTGACTCCGACGAGAGGTCACCGGGAAGTCCTATTGCTCCCGTCCCATAACTGGAAGAGGAGAGTGGGATCCGAGGTGCCATGAGATTTTCCGGTTCCTTAGATGACAGCGCCATATATCTGCCGAGCCCCGACAGCTGCATGGGAAAAGGCGGATTATTGGTCAGCACGCCTGCAGGATTATCGTACACTCGAAGACCATCTGCCACACTCTCAACAGTTATCGAAGCACCGCTGCGGTCAGCCACTATCCAGTGAAGCTGCGCCGGAGAGACATCGGTATCGAAAGGCGTATCCACGATGGTCAGTTTTTTCAACAGCCCGCAGACCTGCTCGATATCAGAGCACTGACTCAATATCCACGGGATGAACTCGAAATGCGCCACCTCTCCGGATGCTCCGTAGGCTTTGCTATATCTGGCATTTCCAACGAAATTGAGACCTGCCGCCCACACACCTTCTTCATTCATCGCGTCGTAATACAGCGGAACGCCCTTCATAACACTGGCAGTCCCCACAATGGCATGATGATGCTTCATCTCATCTGCATGTCTGAAACGGAGTGGGAAATTTCTCGGCATCACGACGATCTCTTCGCCGTACGAACAGGAATTATCCAAATTCCTTCCGCAATAAGTCTTCCCGTTCCTGTAGACTACTGCTGTACACATGGCTTACCCTCCTTTTTTCTACTTTGCTCCGGCTGTCCCGGACATCCTGTGGGTCCCTGCAAACAGCTCTTTACAGGATCCGTCCACGGGCTGCCAAATCCATCCGTCGCCGGCGGTGTAACGATTATTCCCGGCGAGATGTGATTTATTCCGGCGTTTTCAGCCTGTTTCAAAAAAAGAGCGGCAAACAGCAATGCTCCATCTCACTGCTTTATCGCCGCTCCATCTTCCCGTTCCGTATCCGTCAATACGTCTTCTTTCCGTCGACCATCATCATTTTCTCCGGATTAGCCTGGATGTCCGGCTTAGCCACCTTTTCCTCCCAGTCTGCCGGATCCACCTCTTCCATGGATATATTGATAGCTTCCTGAGGGCATCCCCATGTTTCCAGGAACAGCTGATTTATCTTCTCGACGATCTCTTTCTTGGTCTTTTCATCCTTCGGATATGCTTTTATAGCTATATATGGCATATCGTCACCTCCCTTTTTATTCTCTTATATCAGTCTATCAGAAAGACAGCCGTAAATCAATGCGGAGTTCTGCCATTACCGTTCACAGCCGACGCGATCACTTTTCTTCATCTCCGGTATATCCGTACTTTTCCATCTGCTCCGCCACATACTGCTGACGCTCCGCAGCTAATTCAGGATTCACAGAAGGGGAATAGACGGAAGGCGCATTGGGAAGTCCTGCCAGCATAATACATTCATCATCGCTGAGCTGCGCCGGCTCCTTTCCGTAATATCCTTCACTGGCCTGCCTTATCCCGTAGTATCCGTCCCCGAAATAGATGGTATTGACATAGATTTCCAATATCTCATCCTTGGTATATTCCCGTTCCATCTTCATAGCCATGAAGGTCTCCGCAACTTTTCTCGTAAAGGTCTTGTCCAGTGAAAAATACATATTCTTAGCCAACTGCTGTGTTATGGTGCTGCCGCCCTCCTGCAGGCTCCCCGCCACCACGTTGTTCTTCACGGCACGGCCGATGGCGATGATGTCAAAGCCGTGATGCTTCCAGAACCTGTGATCTTCCACCGCTACAACGGCATCCAGATACATATCCGGCAGCTTTGAAAGAGACGTATACTGAGATTGGCTCTGTATCTCTTCCACCGCTTCGGTCAGCGGTTTTTCCGCCAGAGCATCGCTGTACATCTGATACCCCTGCCATATCACTGCCGCCGCCCCCAAAGCCAGCAGCATCACCGCCGTCAATACGATACGCTTCAACCATTTCATAAAAATCCCCACCTCCGCTTTTCTGTCACTGTGCTGCCGGAAGTTTCATCTTCCTTACAGCACCAGTATAAGCGGGGATGGGTCGCAACACAATAGACTGAGGCTTACACCAATCTTACATTTTTGTCACAATGAGACTGTCAGCGGAAGATGCAGGTATCTATCCGATATTTCCTAATAACGCGGGATCCCTTCCGAAAAACATTCTCACATTCTCAAATATGTTAAAATATTAAATATAAAAAAGACACGATAATGTGAAAGAAAGGTATTTATTTAAGAAAGGACGTCCTAAATGTGGAAATTTTATGACAGAATAATAAACCAAATTCCTGACGATTTGGATGCATGTATCGACTATATCCACGTAGGCCCCATGTGGACCATCGTCACTGCGGGGAAATACGCTGGTATCGCTGTAACGGTCAACGAACAGAACAAGCAGATACCCGATATGAACCATCTCCTCCACATGCCACTGAAAGAAGCCGCAGCTTTTTGCAAGTCATGGGATTTCATAGAAGCTTCCTTCGGTACAGCCGCGCTGAATGCGTATGTAAATTCTCCTGAAAATACGGCAGCTCGCATATGTAAAAATGATACCAATGGATTCGATGATTACAGGAAACTGGCCGCAGGTAAGAAGGTCGGGATAGTAGGTCACTTCATAAATCTGGAACGGTTTCTTTTGGATTCCGATGTATATGTGCTGGAGCGCAGGCCGGAGCCAGGTGATTATCCCGATCCTGCATGCGAATACATACTTCCCGAAATGGATTACACTTTCATAACAGGTTCTGCTTTTATCAACAAAACTCTTCCAAGGCTCATCCATCTGAGCAAATACCCTATCATAATCGGGCCAAGCTTTCCTATGTCCTCACTTCTCTTCCAATACGGTGTACAGGAATTGAACGGTTACATGCCGCTCACCATCACTGCCAAAAACGCTCCGGCCATCGGAAGCGGCCAGATACTTTTTTCCCGATTCGGCAAAAAAGTTAAGATAAAATCCCCATGTAAAAGATACGACGATATTTCATTCCGTCATGCGAAGCTATAAAAAACAGCCCCCGGCATCCCGAAAAATCCAGAAAGATGCCGAGAGCTCCAATTTATCCGGGCAGTGGTGCATGTATGGTCCCATCACACGTTGACATGGACCACGTTCCCCATCCCTGATGTGTTGGCATAGGAATAAGCGGCGCCGAGGGAATAAGCCTTCGACACCACCTGTCTGCGGCCTGCCGCTGTACCGCAGATCCCCGGGATATAGATGTCGGCTGCCCGCCCGTACTTATGGGCGGAATTGGAAACACCGCCCACGTTAGCGTTATGACGGGCGCATCTCAAACCGGATGTTATGGTTATAGGCTTTCCATAATATGACCTCAGCGCCTCGAGTATATCGATCAGTTTGCTGCTGACATTGGCAGGATATCCGTTACAATATCTTCCTCCGCATTGGCACTTGAATTCCGCCTTGCTGAAATGGGAAGAACCATTCCACGCGGCAGATGATGAACTTCCTGCCGTTCCGACACCGCCATTGAGCTTGGCGATGGTCCGGGTCCCGGCAATGCCGTCTACCGTCAGTCCGTACTTGCGCTGTGTAGCTTTTATGGCTGCAATGGTATCGGGCCCTATGATACCGTCTTTCGTCACACTGAGTTTTCCCTGCAGCGACTTGATCGACGATACCAGTCTGGCATTGGTATCGACACCATATATCCCGTCAGCAAAGACACTGTGTCCTCGCTGAAAAGCTTTGATAGCCGCGACAGTCTTCGGCCCGACTATACCGTCTATCGGCCCGGTATAATAAGCATAATAGTGAGTCAGGTTCTTCTGATATTGTTTCACCGTAAGCATCACTGTTCCCCCGTTTCATCGTCGTCATCGAATATCCCCGCTTCTCCATCGTCCGTATGCTCCTTCTTGAGTACTTTCAAAGTCTCCTGAGCATACTGAGCGCTCTCCGTCACATTGTTGTTTTTCCACCATACCCATATGCAACTTGCGATCGCCGCTATCTGCGTCGCCATCTCAGTGACAGCCGACTCGTCAAATGGGATAGGATTTATCCCTTTAGCCGTAAGAATAGCGTTTATCAATAAAAAGGCCGTCACTATCAATCTGATGATGGACCTTGTCACTTCCTTTTTCATAATAAAAAACCTCCTACATTAAAAATATGCCGCAGGAGGTTTTATGTGATTGTCAGAAGTACGTGCTCCGTACTCGTTTCCCCATCTTCTTGAGACACTTCTTAAGATCATTGATGATCTTCATTTTCGTGGAAAAGGTTATGGTCTCCTCCATTCCCTGATGAGCCGGGTTGACAGCGCTCCCTATAAAAAAATCGATATCAGTCGCTTCTTCGAATAGTATCCGGGCCATCAATGACGCGCTGTCCCTGCTGTAACACCACTGAACATAAGTCCCGTTATCTTCCAGATAATCTTCCGCATACTGCAGGACTTTGCCAATGGTCAGGACACCTTCAGTGGTCAGATCCACACCTTTTATCTTTCCCATAGCCGGTACATCCGGATCGCTCTGTATATAAGGATCCTCCACTATCTTCTCGCCGAGATAATCAGCCGCTATACTGGCTGTAGTTCCGCCACATACGATATGCTTTCCCCTTTTTGAGAAAAACAGCGACATCATCTTCTTATTATCCGTCATGTTGGCAGGCGGTCCTATCAGCACATTGACCTGCTCCCTTCCTTTTATGCAGATGGTCAGCGCAGTCGTATCGTCTCCCGGCTCTGCCACATACCTCTTGAAACACTCATCAAGCAATATGGTATTCATAGTCTTCGCGGAAAATCCCACCACGCTGATGGGCTCCATATATTCCGCTATATCGGCCCTGCCCCATCTTCCTTCATAACTGGCCCCACCATGAGCGACTCCTGCGTTTTCCACACCATCACTGACAGCGATGATAACATCGCCTTTTTGCAGCTGCATCCGTGCCGACTCTATGACCTTGTCCCCTACGATGAAGGAAGAAAAAGGTATTTCCACCTCTGCCCCATCTCTCAGCAATATCGCAGAAGGATTATCATACTGGAATATGCTGAGAAGTCCGGATGTCGATATATGCAATACTGTAAATGTAGAATATGCCAGCTCCCTCACCGAACAGATGGGCAATGCCTCCGCTACAGCGTTGACACAATCGGCAATGGGAAGATCTTCGGCTATCATCCTGGAGAGCATCGTTGATGTGAGAGTCGACAGTATGCATGCCTTCACTCCACTTCCCAGCCCATCGGCCAGGACCACTACCGTAGAGCCGTCCTCGCATTCCACTTGCTCAACGTGATCTCCACAGATCATCTCTCCCTCCTTCGTCAGGCTCCCATATCCTATATCAGCGTAAAACGTCTCAGTCATTGGATATCACCTCCTTGAGGCGTTCCAACGCTACGAGAGTATCCGACGTGGTCTCGCCCAGCAGAGAGGCTATGCTCTGGACAATCTTCAGCTGTTTCTTGGCCATATCATCAGCTATCTCGATCGCCTGATACTGACTGGCCCGCTTTTTTTCTCTAAGATCCATCTCTGTCGTGATATCGCACAGGACACAGATAAACTGGCGACTTTCACTGTCATACATTATTGTCTGTTCCACATAGAGCTCATACTCTGCCAGATATACCTGTTCATCTACGATATCGCGTTTCTTCAGCATCACCATTTCGAAAGGTTCCGGATCCAGCAGCCGCCCGATGTTTTCGCCCAATACATCTCCTTCATCCATCACTCTGAGTATTTTTTTCGCCTTTGTGTTGAGTCTCTGTATCTCCAGCTTCTCGTTGAGGACGATAACGGCATCCGGGAAATTGACCACGACGGAATCCGACAAGTCCCCGTTGCGATTGAGCATATACGGAAGGCACATGGAAATCTCGGCCTTTCCCTGTATAATAGCTGCGGCCTTCTCACGACATGTGTCATATCCACATGAACCGCAGTTGAGTTCTCTCTGCCCCGATACCTTATGCATCTTTGTCAGCATTGCTTCTATCTCGGCTTCAGATGGCTGCTCCGTCTTCTGCGGAATAGGTTCATGGATCTCGCGGATATCTTCTCTGTCATACTCATTCACAAGGAAATCCTGCTTCTTCGCATATCGTACCACCTGCAGATAGTTTTGAGCAGGTGTATTTTTCATCTTGTCCAGGATAGGTCCATCGGCGCAGCTTCCCTCGCACGCCGACATCTCTATGAAACACCGATGCAGGCTGCCCTCCCTGATCTCCTCCAGAACGTCCATACATTTCTCTACTCCGTCCACAGCAAAATATGTGTATCCCGGATTTTTCACCATAGTCTCTATGATGCCTCCTGCTGTCGGAAACAGTCTGGCCTTCCCGCCTTCACGTCTGTCTTCGCTCTTTTCCAGCTCTATGCCTTCTTCACTGAGCCAATTATTGAACTCATCAAACATCAGGACTGCATCTATCAAGCTGTCTTCCTCTGCTTCAGCTTTTTTCGAGATACACGGTCCGATAAAAACCACTTTCGCGTCCGGATGACGGCGCTTTATATCCCGGCAATGAGCCTGGACCGGCGTGATGACCGGTGCTAACGTAAATAATATATCCTGATAATACTTTCGCATCATCAAATTTATGCTAGGGCAGCATGAGGAAACCAAAATATTAGGGCGTTCCTCTTCCAGTATCCGCTCGTATTCCTTTTTCACTATCGTAGCTCCTATGGCGGTCTCTTCGGCTCCTGCAAATCCCAGCTTTTTCAATGCCATCTCCAGCGAATCTATACCTATCCCGGGATAACTGGCAGCAAAAGACGGCGCAACGCTGGCATAAACCTGCCCCTGCTGCAACAGCACCTTTACTTTCTCCAGATCGCTGGCTATGACTTTCGCATTCTGAGGACAGACCGCGAAGCATCGCCCGCACAGTATACACTCTTCCTCGACGATATGTGCCTGCCCCGCCGTGAACCTTATGGATTTCACAGAACAGTTTCTGATGCACTTATGGCAGTTTTTGCAGTTTGTTTTCTTCAGTCTCAATATTTCTCTCATACTTTCTTCCTCTGTTTTCCATTGCTGTCTAACTTGCCCAACATTTACAGTTAAAGTAATGTCAGTATCACTATGGTACCAGATGCCTGTTTTGATTACAACCGATATATCGCCGACAACAGTTCATTTCACAACAATATAAAAAGAACGCTGCCTAAGGGTAGCTACTCATAAAACAATACCAACAAACGACTAAAACAGGGCAGTTGCCATACAGGGTGCACGAAAGCGGGGAAGAGGTCAATGACTTCTTCCCCGCTTTTTATGCTGTATGAAACTAAAGAGCTACACTCTTGCTTCAATAGCCGTTAATTGTCGCTTGTTGTTGAGAACTATGAAAAAATGTGCTATAATAAATTACAATGCTTTTTCTTTGGACAAGTGAAAAGTGACATTGTACAGCAAAGCCTTTCTAAGATTATTTGAACGGCAGCTATGCAAGGTAAACATATGCATCCTGCCAAATAGGCAGGATGTTTTTTGTGGGGGTAAAAATATGGAAAAAGTAATTAAATTGAGCGTAAAAGATAGTATGGTGGAGATGCCTGAAGATATAAGTAGCTGCCTAAAGAATCTGTTTTCCGGCTGTAGAGTAAACTTTTTGCTTGGTGCTGGTTTTTCATCAAAATTACTTGGTATGCTGGGTAATAATGAAATCGTTTTTGAGGAACTTAGAATATTCAAAGCTCACAATGAAAATGAAGAAAAAAAGGCGACCATTATTTCAGCGTATCTTTACTGGCTATTCTTCAAGAAGTGTATTGCTCCTATCGCTGATAAGGTTAACATATACTCGGCTGATTTTACACCCTATAAAGAATTTGGCAATATAGTTTATCGTATTTTCAATGAAAGAAGTAATCCAGTACTTGACCGGCAGTTTAATATTTTCACTACGAATTATGACCCAATTATTGAAACAATTTTCGATCATTCAAAGTGTATATGTAACGATGGTTTTGAGGGTAGAATACGGCCTTTGTTTTCTACTGATAATTATACAAAATCGTATTACAGACAAGCGGTGTTTTCAAATAGAAAAGCTGAGATTCCGTCACTTAATCTTGTAAAGTTACACGGTTCCGTAACTTGGGCATGGGATATTATTGAAGGTAATCTTGAATACCAGTTGTACAATTCTGCTATACAGAAGTTCCATGAGAAATACACTCCTTTGTTTGATGCCGCTATAGAGGAACCAATTGAAAAGCACTTTTCAGCTACAACATCATCTGATGCCATAAAACAAATTAGAGCTATGGTTGAATCAAATTTTTTAGATACTCTAATTGGAAGATATAAAGACTTTGATTCTATGCTTGAAGCGTACAAACACGCTTTTCTAATTGTTAATCCGACAAAAGAGAAGTTCAGTGATACTTTATTGAATAAGACATATTATGAGTTACTACGAATTTTTTCTAACGAGTTAGAAAAAGAAAATGTATTACTTATTGCAAATGGTTTTTCCTTTAGAGATGAACACATTCGAGATTTAATAAAGCGGTCTATGGTTAATCCATCATTGAAATGCCTAATTTCCTGTTACGAAGAGGAAGACATTGCAAAATACGAGCGACTTATTGGGGAAACCAAGAACAACAACATTACTTATATTTGCCTTGAAGGACAAGAATTATCTTTGGAGTATTTCAATCAAATATTATCTTGTATTCATGCATAGTTTATGAGGGATAGTTATGCAAAATGATTTCTATAAAATTGGACAAGTGGTAGAGGTACGAGGGCAAAAAATACGAATTAGAGTTTTTGAAAATAAAAACAGTAATATTTTAGTTTACCAAGGTCAAATTATTAAAAATGTATCTGTTGGCAGCTTTCTTAAGATACCAAAAGGCTTTAGTAATATTATCGGGAAGATAGAAGGCGAGTATATACAAGAGATTTCATTCCCCACAAACTCTATAAATACACAGCGTTTTACAAAAGAGAGTGCAACTATTGATCGTATTATCGAAGTCAGTATTATGGGTGTTCTCAACAATGGTCGCTTTCAGCGAGGGCTAATTGATATTCCGCTTGTCTTTTCGGATGCATATATTCTCTCTAATGATGAAGTACAAAAAATATTTGAGTTTAGTGAAAAAAAAGAGACATCCATTTGTATTGGAGCAATTAATGACTACAAGGAAGAAAAACTATATGTAAATGCAAGTTCTCTTTTTGCAAGTCACATTGGCATATTTGGCAATACCGGTAGCGGAAAATCTAATACATTAGCTAAGATATATACCGAATGTTTCTCCAAATTTAAGCCAGCCCCTGGATTCTCAAAAAGCAAATTTATTTTAATTGATTTTAATGGCGAGTATACAAAAGCATTTGACGACACTAAGCGAGTATACAATCTCTCTACAAGAACAGACGATGGAGATAAAATACCTATTTCCCATGCATTTCTTGAAGACATTGATATGTGGGCGATCATATGTGAAGCAACCGAAAAGACTCAACGCCCGTTCCTAAATAGAACAATATCCTTATATAAACGTTTGCGCGAAATCAATTTAGAAAACGGGTCAGTTGCGAATTATATTCGGGTTTTGTTGACATCAATGTTCGATAATTATTATGAAAATCCAACATTATTTGTAAAACAGCTAAACCAAATAAAAGATATACTACAAATACTTTTTCGTAATACTGATGAGGCATACAATATTCTTGATTCTCTATATCCTCGCAATCAAGGCTCAAAGGTAATACTATGTCGAGATTCTACAACTGGAACCATATGGCCAGATACGAAGGCTCAGTTCAACCAAGCAATTACAAGCGAAATAGTGGATGCGCTATTTATTAACGGTAATTTTAGTGCACTTGATGAATACTCCTTATTTGACTTTTCAATAAAATTCAAATTCCTGGAAGAACTCAGTTCACAACGAATAAATGAAGAACATATAGCTCCACTGATTGGTAGATATGAAAATCGCTCAAAAAGGGTAAAAAAGCTATTTTCTATTTCGGATAATACTACTAACGATTGGTTGTCTGTGTACTCACTCGTCGATGTTAATGTTGAATTCAAAAAAATAATACCTCTGATAATTTGTAAGCACTTTTATGATATTCATAAACAGAACTATCAAGGAAAGAGTTTACATATTATTATCGATGAAGCACATAACATATTATCTACCGCTTCGGAAAGAGAAAGTCAAACTTGGAAAGATTATCGATTGGAGACTTTTGAAGAAATAATTAAGGAAGGGCGCAAGTTTGGCGTTTTTCTTACAATTTCTAGCCAGCGTCCTTCTGATATATCCGAAACTATCATTTCTCAACTTCATAATTATTTTATTCATCGCCTAGTAAATAATGAAGATATTCGTGCGATAGGAAAAGCGGTAGCGTTTATTGATAACACGTCGTATGAGATGATTTCGGTGCTACCTCAAGGCGCTTGTATTTTTACCGGTATCGCATCCAATTTTCCTGTTTTAGTACAAGTTGATTTGCTACCGAAAAACTTGCAGCCTCAGAGTTCCACTGTAGATTTATCAGAAATCTGGGCTAATGGATAATTACCATGAGTAGCAGTTATAAAAATCAAGGTTATAACTTGCATTTTCAAAAAGCGATAAAAAAGACAAACCTATAATTTTGAGGTCATTTCAGTTATAATTACGATTTTGATGCCCATGATGCCTAATAGAAAAATGATTTTGCATGGAATATAGGGATAAATAACAAGATAAAAAAATTGATAAGGCACATTGGCGTTACCAAAGAACACTGCCAATAAACGGCTACCATACGGATTCAACGAAAGCGGGTAGGGGGCAAAAACTTCTTGCCCGCTTTTTCTATGCTGTGTGGAACGATAGAACAGCATTTTTGCACTTCCGAGGGATATTATAATTCCTACTCCGTTTCTGCACTCCGCAAACCGCATAAATACAGGCTTTTTGCCCGTCTAAATATCCATGCTGACAGGAAAAATAAATACTATGTTTGAGGGCGCAAGCGGTTTATCCGTTTGCGCCCTCTTAACTGACTAACAGCAAAGTTAGGAAAAGCCGTCAAGGACGCGAAGCATGAAGTTTATCCTTGACGGCTTTTTCTGGCTTTGCTACTCGTCATCTGTCAAAGCGGAACTTGGGCAGGGCTTCCATTAACTGCGCTTTGAGGTAATCTTGAATATCGTCGTTGATACACCCTTGAAAGTAAGACAGATATTTGATGTATCCGATGTAGTGCTGGATAACTGTATTCACTGCTTCCGACTCCCCTGCGGCTGCCTTTACAATCGTTTCATAGGGCAGCAAATTGTACTTCCTATTCTTCATTTTCTAACGCCTCCATTTCTTGTCGCAGTAAGCGCAATGCCCTTTTTCGTCTACGGAAGATCGTGCTTCTGCAAACTCCAAACAGCCTTCCAATTTCGGTATCACTGTAACCGAGATAGTACCGCAAAAACAGTACTTCCCGCCGCTTTTCCGGCAGACGCGAAAGCGCGGCTGCTAACTGTTCGCTTTCCACAATGACCGCTTTCCCGCGAACGGTAAAAGTGGTAGGCATATCGTATTTCACAAAATGCTCGTCTGTTGTAGTAACAGGCTCAAAATCAAACTCACAAAGATAGTCAAGGGACACTTCAAACTGCTGTTTTTTGCGTAGTTTCTTGTAAACGCCCAGCGCCGCATGATAAAGCACAATCTTACAAAAGGCATTGAAAGTATGCTCAATATGCTCCCGATACTGCTCGCTATTCATCATTTTCTCACCCCCTTTCTGCCAAAGTGAGGGTGATAACAACCAACGCCCATGCAGCATAAAACCACATGGGCGTTGGGAACAGGAATTATAAGAGATAATTATATGATTTGTGTGTTCATACTCATAAGCGCAAAATCCCGTATAGGTGCAAAGGCTTTTTTTGACCATAAGTTATGAGAAATAACAATCAACATAATAGATACCTCCAAACAAAATAACAGAGCCGATAACCGCATTTTTATCTGCGTGTTATCGGCTCTGCGTCTTTGCGTCTGGCTCTTTTCAATATTTACTTGAATTGTTCGATATGACCTGACTGGATTGCCGCAAGATTACAAGCAATTTTTTCTTCCGACCAATCCCACCAGCGCGTTGTCAATAACGCCGAGATTGTTTCATCGGGAAAGCGTTTTCGGATAGGTTTGGCTGGAACGCCGCCCACAATGGTATAAGGCGGGACATCTTTTGTTACAACAGCCCTTGTGCCAATAATAGCACCGACCCCTATGGTAACTCCGGCAAAAATTACAGCCTCATATCCAATCCAAACATCGCTTCCAATAACAATATCACCTTTGTTGTCCCATGCTTCGGTTATATGACTAACATCAAGCCCCCATTCCTCAAAGAAAATAGGAAATGGATAAGTTGCAAGAGAAGTCATGCTGTGGTTGGCACTGTTAAACAAGAAACGCGCACCGCAAGCGATAGAGCAAAATTTGCCGATAATTAACCTGTCATGGTTAATAGGATAATGGTAGAGAACGTTGTTCTTTTGAAAATCAACAGGATCATTTACAAAATCGTTATACATAGTATAATCCCCCACAATAATGCTGGGGTCGGTAATAACATTTTTCAAATATACAGTTTCTCGGTCTTTTGACCGAGGATATATTTTTTGTTTGTCCATCATAATTTGTTGTCCTCCTTAAAAATCAAGTTATTCAACCGAATAACAGATAGTTGTGTATTTTTGACGTTTACTAAAGTTTCCTGTTTGCATTTTGGGCAATACAGCGGAAAATTGATAAGTTCAGTATCTTGACGCACTTTAAGTCTGGTCTTATTTCCACATACAGGGCATAGCAGCCATACCATTTGTTTCATCAAAGACTTCCTCCCTTGTGGCTTGTTTGAATGAGTGTTTTGCGTTCCCACTTTCTGCTTACAAAATAAAGTAGACCTACAATAGCAGGAAGTACTGGAGAAATTGCCTGCCCATAATAAATGCCGGCGAAACCCATATTAAGCACAAAAGCCAAGAGCCAACTTGCAGGCAGACGCACGATAACTGCGTCCAGCAAGGCGTTAATCATAGCAATATTTGCCGCACCTACACCAATAGCAAAGGAATCCAGGGTATACATGGCGGCATAAATTAGACTATTGACGCTGCAACAGATACGCAGATAGTAAACTCCATCATTCACTACCTCCGGGCTGGTGCTGCCGAAAAGTAAAATCAATGGGTCAGCAAAAAGCTGTACGCCTATTACGACAACAAGTGTTACGGCAACATTCATCACTAAACTGATTTTCACTACCTTTCGGGCACGGTCGATTTGTCCAGCCCCCATACACTGGCCTACCATTGCCGTTACTGCCTGTCCAATAGCCCAGCAGGGCATACCAGCAAAGGTGTTAATCTGCAATCCCACATTAGAGGCAGCAGATACGGCGGTGCCAAACTGATTGAGCATACCCGCCACAAGTAGATAGGCGGTATTGACTACAACCATTTGGATTGCTGTAGGCAGACCGACTTTTACAATGGCGGCTAACTTATCCCATCGGAGCGTAAACTTTCTGTGATTTTCCATAGAGAAAAATATTTTGTGCCGCTTCAAATAGAATAGCGAAATCACAAAGGAAATCCCTTGCGCGGTGATTGTTGCGTAAGCTGCTCCCGCTGTTCCCATTTCAAAAGGGCCCACCAAAATAATATCTAAAACAACATTGATAATGGTAGCAATTCCCACAAAATAGAGTGGAGATTTAGAATCCCCCAGGCCCTTTAATACAGAGCAAACCGCATTATATCCAAAGACGAATACAGTCCCGCAGCAAATTATTTTCATATAGTCGCAAGCGTCTTGATATGCGTCTGCGGGAACGTTTAACATTTTGAAAAGTGGTTGATAGGTTGCCAAGCTAACAATCGTTACGAACAAGGAAGAAACCAGCGAGAGTAGAGCCAACATCTGAAAAGACTCCGACTGTCCCTTTTTATCATTTGCTCCTTTGTATTGAGCAATCAATACGGCTCCGCCCATCGTCATACCAATACAAATTGAGTTGATGATGTAACAGAGTTTAGAAGCGTTACCAATGGCCGCAAGTCCCGTATCACCTACAATCTGTCCGACCACAAGCATATCTACCACATTATAAAAAGATTGCAGTATATTTGCTAAAAGCAACGGGAAAGCGAAAATGGCCAGCTTTTTTGGCACACTTCCCGTCAACAAGCTATGTTCTTCTGTCATTTTGTTTCCCTCCAATCGAGTAGGAGGAAATTCCTCTGATTGGGGAATTTCCGACCTCTCACACCACCGCTCATGCGGTTCCGCAAGCGGCGGTTCAACCAACTTAAC